>Ga0316220_1000072_pt1 | contig 158513 bp, 259 predicted proteins | sample TBH18005metaG_FD_203632 | JGI IMG/M metagenome (GOLD analysis project Ga0316220, IMG submission 203632) | Freshwater microbial communities from Trout Bog Lake, Wisconsin, USA - TBH18005 | ecosystem: Environmental > Aquatic > Freshwater > Lake > Hypolimnion/Profundal zone | place: USA... | reverse complement strand
AATGGCTGTGGCACCCGTAGAATCAAGTAGTGTAGTAATCAACTCAACTAACGGTATTGAGATGCCTATGAGTCTTATTACAGTTAAAGAGTCAAAAGCAGGGTCATTGATTCAGGTCGCTCCAGAATACAATAAGTTAAAATCAAAGTATCAGCTTATGTGGGATCAAAAAGATTGTATCGATTATCTTAAAACCGCGGCTGTTATTGCGGCATACACGGATCAGAGCCTAAGTACAAATTCGTTCTATAACCCCGCTCACTTTTTGGATAGAAAAGTTCCTACTACCTTGATTGCTAAGAATTTAATGTTAGCTCATAAGTTTGGTTTAAAAACCATGTACTACTCACTCATAAACAAACAGGGTAGTAAAGGTGTTGATGCCGAAGAAACTAAACTTGAAGTAATTGATTTTGACGAAGGAGAAGAGGACTGTTTGGCCTGTAAGCTCTAAGAAATATTGTGTATGCCCGCATTGTAATAAAGAAGGAAGAGGTCCAGCGATGAAGCGGTTCCACTTCGATAGATGTAAGATGAAATAGATATTTTAGGAACGGTTGGGTTCCTATAGAAGATTTAGAATGGAAAGAACTAAAGGAAGAAAAATGAAATTTAAACATATCGTAGCGACAGCATTAGTATTACTAGCAGGCACAGCAGTAGCTCATAACTTAGCTATTTGCGAAGGTGAGTTTGCGTTCTGTGGCGCCAGTGCCGCGACACCAACAGGCAAGACTATGACGGTTAATGGTGCGACATATCAACAAGGCGTAGCAGTATGCCCTGTTCTTACAGGCAAAAGTATTGCTGACTTAGAGCTGATGAATGGTTCTTGTAAGCCACCTAAAGGTGTAGCAACTGTATGGAGCTTGTTTGCTTACAAGTCTGAATATCCACAAGCACCTACTTGGGAAGTATTACCAGCACAACCAAGAACTTTTGTTACAACTACAGGTACAGGCGGTATGAGTAATATGTGGTCATTCCCTTGCGTTAAAGAACCACAAAAGGTTAACGGGGTTACAATAGCCAAATGCTATGGTCCGTTAAACGAATCACCTTGGACCGGGCAAGCAGTTCCTGTTGGTACTACCGTAGTTACTGATGCTCCTGTTGGTTCATCTTATCCTGTAGGCGGCAACTTGCATGAGTAAAGAACAATACAATTTAAGTACTAAAACAGATTATTTGCGTCGTAAGATGTTTTTGGATCCAGCAGGCCCAGTTACTATTCAGCGTTTCGAAGAAGTAAAATATAATAAACTTACTAAGTTTGAACAAGAAGCACGAGGATTCTTTTGGGTTCCTGAAGAGATTAGTTTGACTAAAGATGCTAACGATTTTAAAGAAGCAAGCGATACGGTACGCCATATCTTTACTAGTAACTTGCTCAGACAAACAGCCTTGGACAGTTTACAAGGCCGCGGCCCATGTCAAATCTTTACACCTGTGTGTAGTATTCCCGAACTAGAAGCACTAATGTATGCTTGGACATTCTTTGAAACTAACATTCACAGTCGTAGCTATTCACACATTATTCGTAACATTTATAATGTGCCTAAGGATGCGTTCAATACAATTCACGACACAAAAGAAATCGTAGATATGGCATCCTCTGTAGGAAACTACTACGATGCCCTACATGTTATTAACTGTCGTAAAGAACTAGGCGAGACGGTGACGGAAAAAGAACATATTAAAGCTATTTGGTTAGCATTACACGCTAGTTACGCATTAGAAGCATTCCGCTTTATGGTATCGTTCGCCACATCCTTAGCAATGGTTGAGAATCGTATCTTTATTGGTAACGGCAATATTATTAGTTTAATCTTACAAGACGAAATCCTACACAAGGATTGGACCGCTTGGATGATTAATCAGGTAGTTAAAGAAGATCCGCGTTTTGCCGAAGCTAAAGTAGAATGTGAACAAGAAGTATATCAACTGTACTTAGATGTTATCCGTGAAGAAAAACAATGGGCTGACTACTTGTTTAACAAAGGGCCAGTTATTGGGTTGAATGCCAACATTTTAAAAGAATTTGTTGACTTTACGGCCTTAGGCGCATTGAAGGAAGTTGGTATTAAGTATCAAACTCCTGCTCCTAAAACAACTCCTATTCCATGGTTTAATAAACACGTTAATGTAAGTAACAAACAATCTGCTTTACAAGAAACAGAATCGACTAACTATGTTATTGGGTTAATGAGTGATTCATTAAACTACAACGAATTACCAAATTTATAATAAGGAAAAATATGACAAAAGCAATAGTTTGGAGTAAAGAAAATTGCCCCTACTGCCTACAAGCAAAAGCATTATTGGAATCAAAAGGTATCGATTTTGAAGAACGCAATATCATGAAAGGTACTTGGACCAAAGAGCAATTATTAGAAGCTGTACCTAACGCAAGAACTTTACCACAGATCTTCTTAGACGATAATTACATTGGCGGGTTTACAGAACTCCGCAAACATTTCCAAGGATAATATGATAGTAGAAAAAGACAAGGTTTACACATTCAAACTTACCAACGCAGACGAAATCGTAGGTAAAGTAGTAGAGATTACAGAAGATAGTTACATTATTGCTCAACCTCTAAGCGCAGTACCTACAGAAAAAGGCATCCAACTTATCTATACGGTGTTTACGGGCGATCCCAAGGAAAACGCGACTATAAATAAAACAGCAGTAGCAATGATTTGCTCTACCCGTGAAGAAGTAGGAGATCATTACTTAGAAGCAACTACTGGCCTTAAACCAGTTCGTAAGCCATCAATTATAATGGGTTAAAATGACTAGAGCATTGGTTCGCGTCGGTGATGTAAACAGCGGCGGCGGAAAAGTAATATCCGGCGAACCTTCTTTACGATTGAATAATTTACCTGTAGCAGTTGACGGTTCGCCTGTGTCATGCCACACAAACTTTAAAGGCGAACATACACACGCACATTGCCGAGCATCACAATCATTAATTACAATTAAAGGCAAGCCTGTAATATTTGTAGGTGATGTTGATAGCTGTGGTCATGTACGCATTCAAGGAAGTCCTGATATAGAATCTTGATATGTCAACAAGCCCAAGTATATTATCACCCTTTCAGATAACAGCCACTGCCAATTTATTATATAATCAGGGGCTAAGTGTTAATGCGGCATTTTTAACAAATATAGCTTCTTACGAAAGTCAACCATTTGTAGTAGCATTAAACGAAGCGATTGTGGCTGCCAAGGCTTCTACCCTGCCAGCAAACACAACGGCACAATTATATAATTTAGCATCAAATACTTGTCCAGCATTAAGTGATTCATATCCAGGGCACACTAGTAGTTCTTTATTTTCATCTACATTAAAACAAACAGCGTATTCTTATATAGGTGCCGATATACACGGAGCAAATAAAGATTTAACTAAATTTTGTCAAGGGTTTGGAGCATTAGTTGGCTACAATGGTTTAACAAACAGTTTTATCAGTTCAGCTATTAATAGTCAAACATATTTAGGTGGCACTTATGCTGGAGCCGACAATATGGTTAGTGGCGGTATTACTACTGTTAATATTTGTACTGAACAATGGGGCAAAGATTTAGTAGCACTCGGCGGATTAATTGATTTAAGTAATCTAGGAGAATTAGGAACTCCGTTAGCATTAGTTAAGCAACTAGCTAAAATTGGCGGCATTACACCACAACTTGCTTTATCTTTTACTACCGCAGGTGTAAGTCTTGATACTGTAGTCAATTTAACATCGCCAACACTAACAGCATCAGACGCAGACCAAAAAGCCATGTATAGTGCTATGACGCAAATTACTGGTACACCGCTAACACAAATATTAAAATTATTTGGCGTAACAACACCAAACATTAATACGCTAGCTGACTTATTAAATCCCTACAAGATATTTCCTAATAGTTTCCAGACTTTAACAGTTACTGGCACAAACGGAGTAACCCAAAATATCTACATTAACGCTGGCGGTACAGTTAATTCTACATTACAACAATATTTGCCAAAAGTGGCAGTAAGCTCACTATCATGACAGCACTAGATAAATTAAGTCAAATAATTCCACCAGACCAAGCATTAGCTAATAAAGCCTTGTCTGCAGCACTACAACAGATAACAAATATAGCATTTATGAATTTACCGCAATTAGCACAAGCGGTTTCTAATGTTCAAACAAACTATGGGTTGCCTTTAATCACAGCACAAACCTCAGCAGTATCTCCTGCGGCTGCCAATGCGGTTGTTAATGCAATAGGCAAAGGCACAGGACCGAACGGAACTGTTACTATCAATGATTCAATGGGAACTGTAGCTGGCGTTGTTTCAGCAAACGCTATGGCTAATACTGTTAGCATTGTTAGTACTATGAACTTATCAAATTTAACTGGCATATACAATGATATGACTTCTACTGCTAATGGAACTTATGGCCCACCAACTGGTCCTATTATAATTCCTGACGGAGCAGCAGCTGGCACTTACGATAATCTTGTAGCGGCATTTGGCGGCCAAGAATCTTCCGGCAACATAGGAGGACCTGGCTTGATTCCAGCAACTACTACTACTGTTATTCCGTCTATCATATCTGCTTATCCGACACAAACAGCAAACTTGAATACAAACTGGAACAATATGTCTACTCAATTAAGTAGAGAAACGGCTATTCAATTAAGTGCCAGTGTTAGTTTCGCAAACCTTACACCAAATAGTACTTCATCAATTTATAGTTTTGTTTTGTCATTACCTAGCTATGGTCAAGATACTGCCGCTGGTGGCTCAGCACAATTCATACAAGCCGTAGCAGATAAAAACACTATCGGTGGCCAGGCAATTATTGCTACTATGCGTCAAGGTCAAAGTAATATTAACTCAACTGGTATTTCAACCAGTAATAATATTCCTGTAGAACCAGCTAGTCCACTACCTCAAGCAAATTTACTGCCAGCGCAATACCCATACCCACAGCCTATTGTAACTTAACACCCATGCAAGTACCTACCGTTGTAGAAATACAACACTCAGAACCCCGTTTTTTAGCGGGGTTTTGTTTTGGTTGACGAGCAATTACCAAAATGCTATACTATGAACATAGTAAACAATTTGGAGTTAAAAATGTTCGAAACAATCGTAGATCAATTAGTTAAAGTAACACTTACAAACGAATCTGTGAAAACAGAGTTTTGTAATGGTACCTTGTTTGTTCGTACTATTACTGAGGCACAAGCTCGTAAAGTGTTTCATAGATTGTCCGAGACATTGGGTTTAGGCAAGGTACAAGTTAGTCCAATCGGCGACACTGGCGAATACGCCTTTGATTTTGTTTAAGGATTAATTATGTTTAACAGAATCCTAGCCGTAGCCGCGGTTGTCATTTTAGGCGCAATTTTAATTCGTGCGGAAATGCGTATGGATCGAATTGAAGAAAAGCTAGACGACATTATTCAAACCAAATATGTAGTTAAATACACACCAAAAGATGTAGAGTGTTTAACTAAGAACATTTATTACGAAGCTCGTGGAGAAGACAAAACCGGAAAATATGCGGTGGCCAATGTTACCCTTAACAGAATGAAAACCGGTAAGTGGGGTAAGGATGTATGTAAAGTAGTCTATGCCAAAAAGCAATTTAGTTGGACACTTCAAAAGAAGTTACCAAAGCCTGAGAAATCACTTTGGGAAGAATCTAAGTCTATTGCTATTGAAGTATTAGAAGGTACACGAGTACGAGGTTTGAGTGATAGTTTATATTACCACGCAGACTATATTCGACGACCAAGTTGGGCGGATCCGGAAGAACACGTATTGACAATTGGCCGACATTTGTTTTATAATAATGCGAAAAGTAAGGATATGATATGAAATGGGCATTAATATTTTGGATGGCAAATCCTGGCAATTATACAGTTCATTCGGTATATTTGAGCCAAGAACATTGTCAAGAAAAACAGGCTTACTATGCTGAAAAGTTTACTAGTATGAAAGCAGAGTGTAAGCCAGCTCGCGAAGTCAAGCTAGGAACCCCTACAAATATCCGTGTAACCCATGATGTAGTGCCCGGTTGACAAGAAAATCAATTAGTCGTATAATGCAGTTATAGTAGTAATTAATTAACGAATCTTCGGAAAGGAAGTACAAAATGGAAATTAAAAATATCAAAATCAAAGCCGCAGCAATTTTATTGGGTATTGTAGTAATAAGTGCTGTAGCTATAATTGGAATTCAGTTAGCGTTCACTTACATTCCACCTAATGTTTTAGGAATTATAGGTGGCTGTTTAATTGGCGGGTTCATGCTAAACTTGCTTTACACCATCATTTTAGAGCAATTGAAACGCGAAGCAACTATTAAAGAAATGCTAAAGAAGTAATTCGGTTGACAAATAATTCCAATATAGCTATAATACTTGTATAGTTAATAAAAAGGAGCTACATTATGATGTTCGTTATTCGCACACAATTCATGGAAAACTACGGTGCCCATGATTGGGACGGCACAGGCGAATGCCCTCAATATTGGAAGTTCAAAGGTGGTTCTGAATACAAAATCACTGGCGTCGACCCTACTGCTGATCCACAGGATTATATTAACATTGCCGGAGTCGAGTTTAACGACATTGGTGCTCGCGAATACATCTTGGGCTACTCCTTCGAAGAGGACGACTACTTGTCAGACTTCGAAAAGTCACAGTTGAAGTTTGACGGAGAGATTTATTTCTGCGAGCCATACATAAGCTGGTCCGAAATGGAAGACCAAGTTCTGAACTCTAAGAGCACAGAAATTGTGTTTAATCGTCAAGCAAAGGAACTAGCATAATGGGCGCATTTAAAAGAATCTACGAAGAAATTCTTGAGTGTAAGGCTCGTGGTCGTAGCATTGAAGACACTTACATTTATTTCAAAGACTATATTGAGTTGGAAGACCTTGTAACAGTCTGGGAGAGCAACTAATGGAAAAGAAAACTCCTAAATTTGTTTGGTACGATGCGTTAAAAAACGAAGTTGAAAAAGCGCAGGCCGCAAAAGAATACAAAATCTCCTACAAGATGAAACCCGAAGATGTTATGACTTTTGTCAGTGGGCTTCATGTAGTGCAGTTAGACATGATTGATACCGTAGTAGCTAAGAAAGAACGCGAAGGTTTTCCTGAAGCTAACGAAGTGATTAAACATATCATGGAGTTGAAATGAACTACGCATTTATCGGTTGGTGTAAAGAAGATACTCACGATAAAGTATGGGGTGCCATTGAACTCGGTACAGCTAAGTATGTTACATTTTGGGGTCGTCGTGGCAAGAAACTACAGACTAAATCACTTAACATTAGTTCATACGGATTAATTAAACTGATTAGGCAAAAAACAGCCAAGGGATATGCTAGTGTTGATAAAGCAAACTTAGACAAAGTATATCCTGAATTTGAACAAGATTTAGAAAAAACAGCAATGTGGTCTATGTTAACGGAGGTAGCATGAAGCAAGATCCATTTCGTGCGTGGTTACAAAATATATGGATGGACAATAAAGATGAACACGCTGAAATGGGCGAGTTAGCAATGCCACTAGAAGAATACATTAAGCGTTACAAATATTGGTTAAAACGAGAATATAGGCACCAGCAAAAGCTGAGTAAATAAAATGAGTATGACAATAGACTTTGCTTTAAAAGACTTCGAAGGGATTAAATTGGCGGCAGATTGGATCCGCGACTTAGAAAGTAGTGACAGCCGATTACATAAAGAATCTGTAATTGAAAAAGCACTGATGGCGGCAAAATTAGGCAGTACCAATGCTCAATGTTTCTTGTTTAACTGTTATCAAGCATACAATCCATATTATGTCTTTGGTGTTAAAAAAGTACTAGAGACTGAGAACATCACGGGCCAGGTTAACCCTTGGCCTAAGTTTTGGGCGTTGTGCGAAGCACTACGAACCCGCAGTATTACTGGTCATGCGGCCCGTGATAAGATTCAAGAAGTAGCAGAGCAGTTTGATTCATTAGAATGGAATAACTTAGCCCGTCGTGTTCTTATTAAGGACTTACGTTGCGGTATTACAGAACGCACTCTTAATAAAGTATTAGGCAAAACTGAATGGGCTATTCCTGTATTTGAATGTCAACTTGCCACTGATTCAAACAAACACCTGGGCAAAATGAAAGGCGTTAAACGTCTTGAAGAAAAATTAGATGGCGTTCGTGTACTAGCAATCGTAACTAAGACTAATATTAGTTTATACAGTCGCAATGGCAAGCCGTTTGAAAACTTCCCGCATATTGTAGAATCGCTAGAAGAAAATAAAAATAAATTTGCTAAACTCTTTTCTAAATACAAAACAGGATTTGTATTAGATGGCGAAGTAATTGGCGCAAGTTTTCAAGCATTGATGAAGCAAGCCCAGCGGAAGTCTAATGTAGAAACTAATGATATGGTTTATTCTGTATTTGATATTATTCCGTTAGATGACTTTGAGCGTGGTTATTGGAATGCTCAACAATATAAACGATTGGAAATATTAGAAGAATATCGTAGCGTATTCGAGTACAATACTGATTGTATTCGAGTAATGGATGGCATCGAAGTTGACCTTAGCATTAGTGAAGGGCATGATATATTACGCAGATTTGCCAACGATGCGGTAGTAGCAGGATTCGAAGGCATTATGATTAAGGATGTTGATGCTCCATACGAGTGTAAACGTTCAACATTCTGGATGAAGTGGAAGCCTGTTATTACTGTAGATTTGAACATTGTTGGTGTAGAAGAAGGCACAGGCCGTAATGCGGGCAGACTTGGCGCATTTATTTGTGAAGGTGTAGATGATAATAGAAACATTAGAGTCAATGTTGGTAGTGGGCTTACTGATGACGATAGGGTTAGTTACTGGGACAATGCTGATCAGCTTATTGGTGATGTCGTTGAAGTGGCTGCTGATGCGGTTACACAAAACCAAGACGGCACCTACAGTTTAAGGTTCCCACGGTTTGTACGATTCCGCGGATTCGAACCTGGTGAAAAATTATAAAAGGAAAATAATATGGCAGTGAAATCGTGGTATTTGACAGTAGTAGAAACAGCAACGCATAAAAAAGTGCTAGACAAAATGTTCTTCACGGCACCAGATATGAACAAGTATATTAAAGCAGAAGAACTACTGGAAAAATATCCGAAGCCACAGTACTATGTTGTAAAGGAAAATTATTAATGGCTGAAGAAATACAACAAGAGTATATGTTTCGCAATGATGTCCCAGCCTCAATTACTTGTATGGTGGCCGGCGAAGAAATGCTTAAAGTAGGACCTAGTGGTTTTTGGGTTCGTGGTGTTAAGGTAGAGCAAGATGCTGACGAAGCATCGAAAGTCTACGAAGGATTTAAAGCCTGGATGATGTGGGCACAAATGACAAGGGATTATCAATGAAAGTAAAACGAAGAAAATTTAATATTTTTGAACTACTCGAAATCGAATGTTTAAAAAACGCAGAGTTAGGTCCAGTTGAGGAATTTATACTTACTCCTACAGAATTTAAAGAATTTGTAATCGATGCCAAAAATCGTCCACATACATCCTTTAAAAAAATAGAAGGCAGGCCAAACGATGAAGTTGGTGGAGATTGGACATATCGAGGCGCATTAATCAAGGTAAGTGGCAAACTTTTAGATTGACCTTAGAGCTATTTGAGTATATAATTTATATTCGTTAGGGAGAAGTAGATGGTACTTGAAAATTGGTTAATCGAAGCTCTGCTTGTTATGGCTGGCGCACTTTCGATAATTTATATAGTATGCTGGTTTGTAACAAAATTCAAAGGGGATTAAAGTGGCAAAAAAACAAATACAAAAAGTTGGCGATAAACTTACTATAGTAAATGAAAATTTTACAATTAATATGTACGATAACGGTTTTATGATTGAAGTTGGTGGTCGCGATTCTGATGAGGAATACAAGACTGCTAAAATTATGGTTAAGACTGTTGACGAACTTTTGGCTCTTGTTAAAGAAACGACAGAGCTACCAAAGGAAGAATAATGCAACCTAAGCCAGGAACAATTGGACAATGTGGATGCGGTCGTAGCCCTACAGGTAAATGTTGCGGCTGGCACGCTCTTACTGAATCAGAATACAAAGCTAAGAAGGATGAATACGACTTGGCACAGTATCGTGAACAAGCTGAAGAACTTTGGTTCTCTGGCGGATCGTGTACAGGCGGAAAACCAGAATGACTGATATTCTTTGGGTCATTGCTATATTAGCTGGCTACCTGTGCGGCAGAGTAACCACACCCAAAGAGCAAGCTAACACCGGTGAACATCTCGAATCACAGAACAAGACATTACAAGAAGATATTGCGTATTATAAAAAATTGACAAAAACACTTGTTGAAGAAAATAAAGAGCTAAGAAAGCAATTAAATGAATCCAATAACTCTACTAACTAGCGGCATTAATGATTTATGGTTTTGGACCTATGGGTTAGTTGCTGGCTGGGGATTGATGTTCACTGGTGTGGTTATAGCAGTGGCATTATTAATTGCTAGGCAAATTCGTGTTGAGCGTAGATTAGCAAATTTAGAAAATCGATTAGTACACGCTGAACGAGACTATAATCTTACTGTTAGTAAATGGCAGAAATAAATCCAGAACACGAAGAACTACTCAAACAATTACGGGGTGTTCAAAAAATAGTTATCAATAAGGCTTTTGGAGGATTTGGCCTCAGTAAAGAAGCCACAATAATGTACCTTGAACTAGCTGGTATTGATTACACCGAAGAACCGCAGGGCGATAGAGATACACAAACTCGATTAGGAAATCGTATTATAGTAAACGATACAGAGTTCCATCCGTATGATATTGATCGAGATGACCCTTGTTTGGTAGCAGTTGTTCGCCGTTTAGGTAGCAAAGCCAACGGTGTATTTGCTAAACTTAAAGTAGTAGAAGTTCCTGCTGGTGTTGATTGGGTTATATCCGACTACGACGGGCAGGAATGGGTAGCAGAAAAACATAGAATATGGCGCTAAATAATTAAATGATATTTGGATATATAACCCTCGCAACTGCACTTATTATTAGTTTAAGTGCCGCTATCTATTCCATCCTGGGATTAACAGCAATTTTCGCCGCCGCATTTTGGCCTATTGTTATTATGGGCGGATCACTAGAAGTCGGCAAGATTGTTACTACACTATGGCTACACAAATACTGGGACCGAGCAGAAATACAATATAAAGTTTATCTATGTTCAGCAGTAGTAGTTCTTATGTTCTTAACTTCGATGGGCGTATTTGGATTCTTAAGTAAAGCCCACTCAGACCAGGGTTTAGTATCAGGCGATGTGCAAAGTAAGGTAGCAATATATGATGAGAAGATTAAAACCTCAAAAGAAAATATCGAAAGTAACCGCAAGGCGCTTGCTCAGCTCGATGCTGGTGTTGACCAAGTGTTGGGCAGGTCTACGAGTGAGCAAGGTGCTGATAAGGCGATTGCGATTCGCAAAAGTCAACAGGCTGAACGCAAGCGTATCGCGGCTGAAATCGAAGCCGACCAGAAAAAGATTAGCCAACTTAATGAGCAGGCTGCCCCAATTAGAGCAGAGATAAGAAAAGTAGATGCTGAAGTTGGTCCTATCAAATATATTGCCGCTATGGTATATGGCGATAATCCAGACGCTAACTTATTAGAACACGCAGTACGCTGGGTTATTATTCTTATTGTAGCAGTATTCGATCCACTAGCATTAACATTATTACTAGCCGCTACTAAATCGCTTGAATGGGAACACGGAATTGATTTGTTTAATTTAGAGCGCAAAGAAGAAGACGAAGAAGAAGAAGACGAAGAAGAAGAAGACGAAGAAGCAGATGGCGACATTCCAGTGTTTGATGAAGTCGAGATTCCGCTAGAATCAAAATACGAAGCCGATGATATATTAAGTAAGGGCGTTACTAATTCTAATAGTAATGATAATATACCTTTACACAAAGACCCGCATCCAGTGGGATGGATGTTTCCTGATATCGAGAAAAAAGAAGAAGCAGTGATAATCGAAGATGATGTAGAACCTTATGGTAATGAAATACAGCAACACGCTATGCGAGTTTGGAAATCTCAAAATCCTGATAAGTCATATAAAGAATATATTAACCAGGTTGCTAGCGGAGAAATTTCTGAACTACCGTGGGAACATCCTGACCATGTTGAGACTCTAAATTTAAGTAATAGAGATTTACTTAATCTTAAATTATCCCTAGAAGCAGATAACGAACCAACATCTGGTGAAGTACAAGGATTCGGAACAGAGTTTCCTAAAACAGCTAAAAAAGGAGATATGTTTCTTAGAGTAGACAATCTTCCAAGTCAGTTATTTAAATATAACGGTACTCAGTGGATCAAAGTAAATAAAAATCTAAGTGATAGTTATATTTACGATACAGCTTATATCGACCATCTTATTGAAAAAATTGGATCAGGAGAATACGATCCTGATTTGTTAAGTGATATTGAACGCGAACGCATTTCAGAAAAACTTAAAACCTCTACCGATTTAGGATAATATGTCAGAAAAAATTGATCACTGTTCATTTTGCGGAAAACATAAAAGTTCCGTAGGTAGACTAATTGTAGGACACGAAGTTGCTATATGTAGCGAATGTGTAACCTTTTGCGATAAACTATTAAAAGATAAAAAGCATTCTGCTAAATCTTCTTCAACAATAGAAATTCCTAATCCTCGCGAGATTAAAGAATATCTCGACCAGTATGTAGTTGGTCAACCCGAAGCCAAGATTGTGTTATCTGTAGCAATTACTAATCATTATAAAAGAATTAGTAGCGCAGACAACGAAGTTGCTAAATCTAATATATTAATGATTGGGCCGACAGGCACCGGTAAAACATTATTAGCAAAAACCTTAGCAGAATATTTAAATGTCCCATTCGTAATAGCCGACGCTACTACATTAACTGAAGCTGGATATGTCGGCGACGATGTTGATAGCGTTATTTTAAGATTATATCAAAATGCTGATAATGACCTTGAGCGCACTCAGCGTGGCATTATCTTCCTAGACGAGATTGATAAAATTGCTCGCAAGTCCGAATCCGCTACGGTTAGTCGTGATGTATCAGGCGAAGGTGTTCAGCAGGCCTTGCTTAAATTAGTAGAAGGTACTAAAATTAAAATTAACCCTACTGGCGGCAGAAAAACTGAAGCTACTATAGAAGTTGACACCACTAATATTTTATTCATCGCTGGCGGCGCATTTGTGGGACTAGAAAAAATAGTTAAAAATCGTATCCAAGGAACCGCTATGGGGTTTGGGGCAAATCTTACTACAGATTTAAGCGTAGACAACGAAATAGTAACTCCAGACGATTTAGTCAAGTATGGCATGATTCCAGAATTTATTGGTCGCTTTAGCAGTTCTGTATCGTTACACGGGTTGACCAAAGAACAGCTAATTAGTATTTTAGTCGATATTAAACACAATTTTGTAGAGCAGTATCAGTGGCTATTTGATCAAGATGGCGTAGAACTATATTTTGAAGATGAATCATTGGATCTTATAGCTGAACGCACTTTAAAAACAAAAACTGGGGCTCGTGGCCTACATTCTGAATTAGAACGCATATTGCTACCCCATATGTACGATTTGCCACGCTATCGTAAGCAAAGTATAAAAACCGTCTCAATTACGTCAAATCTAGTAAATACTCCTAGAACACTTGCTCAGGAGAATGAATGACGTATTACGGTAAAGGGGTATTAGTTAAAGACGGCAACGTCGAAAAAGCCCTCAGAAAATTCAAAAAGAAAGTCCAGGAATCTGGATTACTTGATGACCTTCGTGCCCGTGAAACTTACGAAAAACCAACTACTGAACGCAAGCGTAAAAAAGGCGCTGCCAAAGCTAGATGGCGCAAAAAACTCCGCGATCAACAATTACCTAAAAAATTATTTTAAATGAAAAAAATCAAACCATGGGGTTACCACCTAATGCTGGATTGCCAAGGCATGAATGACAATATCAATAGTAAAGCTAAATTAAAAGAGTTTATCAAAGACTTGGTAGAGCAAATTAAAATGGAAGCAGTGGGCAAACCAGTAATTAAGTATTTGCTCGATGGACATCCAAACAGTGGATACAGTTTAGTTCAGCTAATACAAACTAGTAACATTACTGGACACTTTATGGATCAAGATAGAACGGCATACATTGATGTGTTTAGCTGTAAAAAGTTTAATCCAAAAACGGCAGAAAAGGTAGTAAAGAAACATTTTAGCCCTACTAAAATTAAAGCTAAACTGGTTATCAGAAATGCTTAACTTAACCGAATAATATTTGTATATAATGATTTTGTAGTACCATAAATACTTCTACGAATGCCGTAGTTTGGGTTCGTAAGAAGTTACTTGCTTAATTAAAGGAGAAAACAACATGAGCAAAATCATCGGCATAGATTTGGGAACTACAAATTCCTGTGTTTCCGTAATCGAAAATAACATTCCAAAAGTAATTGAAAACGCAGAAGGTGCTAGAACTACACCAAGTATTGTCGCCTATACAGCCGACGAAGTATTAGTTGGTGCTACAGCTAAACGCCAATCAGTTACAAACCCATCGAACACAATCTATGCTGCAAAGCGTTTGATTGGTCGTAAATTTAAAGAAGAAGCTGTACAAAAAGACATCAACTTGATGCCTTACAAAATTATCGAAGCTGATAATGGTGATGCTTGGATTCAAGCAAATGGCCAAGATTTGGCACCACCACAAGTATCTGCTGAAGTATTGCGTAAGATGAAAAAAACTGCCGAAGACTATTTAGGTGAGACAGTTACACAAGCCGTTATCACTGTACCAGCATACTTCAATGACAGCCAAAGACAAGCTACCAAAGACGCAGGTAAAATTGCGGGCTTAGAAGTTCTACGCATTATCAACGAGCCAACAGCGGCCGCACTAGCATATGGCGTTGATAAAGCAAGTACTAAGGATCGTAAAATTGCCGTGTATGACTTAGGTGGTGGTACATTTGATGTGTCCATTATCGAAATTGCCAATGTGGATGGCGACAAGCAGATTGAAGTATTGTCAACTAACGGCGATACATTCTTGGGCGGCGAAGACTTTGACCAACGCATTATGGATTACCTCTGTGATGAGTTTAAGAAAGAATCTGGATGTGACCTTAAAAGTGATGTGTTAGCATTACAGCGTTTGAAAGATGCCGCAGAAAAAGCTAAGATTGAATTGTCTTCAGCACAGTCTACTACTGTTAACTTACCATATGTTACAGCAGACGCAAGTGGTCCTAAGCATTTGAATGTTACCATCTCTCGTGCTAAATTTGAAAGTTTAGTTGATGAATTGATTCAACGTTCCGTAGGCCCATGTAAGACTGCCATGTCTGATGCGGGTGTAAGTAACAGCGATATCGACGAGGTTATTCTTGTTGGTGGCATGACTCGTATGCCTAAAGTACAAGAAACAGTTGAGAAGCTGTTTGGTAAAGCACCACGCAAAGATGTTAATCCAGACGAAGCAGTAGCGGCTGGTGCGGCTATTCAAGGTGCTGTATTAGGCGGCGACCGTACAGACGTATTGTTACTTGATGTTACCCCATTGTCATTAGGCATTGAAACTATGGGCGGTGTAATGACTAAGTTGATTAAAAAGAACACTACGATTCCTACTAAGGCTAATCAAGTGTTTAGTACTGCCGAAGATAACCAACCAGCAGTTACAATTAAAGTTTATCAAGGCGAGCGCGAGTTATGCTCTTACAATAAACTCTTAGGCGAGTTTAGTTTAGAAGGCATCCAGCCACAACGCCGAGGTCAACCACAAATTGACGTTGAGCTTGATATTGACGCAAATGGTATCTTAAGTGTTAAAGCCAAGGATAAAACCACAGGCAAAGAAAACAAGATTACTATTAAAGCAAACTCAGGATTGTCAGATGATGAAATTCAAAAGATGATTAAAGAAGCAGAAGCTAATGCGGAAGATGATAAGAAACAAGTTGAACTCATCCAAGCTCGCAACTCTGCTGATGCTATGGTACACGAGATCCGTAAGGACCTAGATGAAACTAGCAGTAGCCTTAGCGGTACACAAATTGACGATATCAACACAGCTATCAAGGCTGTAGAAGAAGCAGTCAAAGGTACTGATAGGGACGAAATCCAAAAGGCAGTAACCGCTTTAATAACAGCCTCGCAGGCTATTCAAGAAGCAAAGGCACAAGCAGCACAACCTGCTGCTGAGCCACAAGAGTCAGCTAAGCCAGCCGATGACGACAATGTCGTAGACGCTGACTTTACTGAAAAGTAGTAAAAATAGTGTGGGTGCCGATAGTCGGGCCCACACATTAGTCTTGCTTAATTAAGGAGAATAAAATGACTAAACTCACAGCATTAGATTTAAACCCATTCTATCGTAACTCTATCGGAGTCGATAAACTATTTGATCGAATTATTAATCAAATTGATACGGCTAGTACACAAAACTATCCGCCATATAACATTTTGAAAACCGGCGAGAACACGTTTGAAGTTCAAGTGGCTGTAGCTGGATTTACTCAAGGTGAAATCGAAGTAGCAGTTCGTGATAGTAATTTGGTTATTACTGGCGAAAAGTTACCAGAAGAATTACCAGAAGGTGTAGAATATACACACAAAGGTATTAGTGACAGACGCTTTATCCGTACATTCAGTTTAGCCGATCATGTAGAAGTAATTACAGCATCGGTAAAGAATGGTATCTTAACGGTTAAGTTAGAGCGCCATATTCCTGAAGCACTTCAGCCTAAAACTATTGCTATTACATACGAATCGTAATATAATATAGTAAATACAGTACGGGGGCAATTATGCCCCCTACTAAAAACAAAGGAATAGTATGTCACAAGCAGATATCGTTACACAAATACAAGTTAATAATGAACTTAAAGAACCACCTATGTTTAAAGTTATCTATTTAAATGATACCGGCACAACTATGGAATTTGTTATCGAATCTTTAATGAACTTTTTTGATTACACACCAGACTCTGCGGTAAAGATTACTCAAGATATTCACGAAGCTGGATCAGCAGTAGTAGCAGTATTGCCATACGAAGTAGCTGAACAAAAAGGTATTGAAGTTACAGTTTGTGCTCGGTCACAAGATATGCCGTTACAGATTAAACTAGAACCAGAAACTGTTTAAATTTTTACGCTAATTCTTTTGGGATAGTAGGCCACTTGAGAATATTGAGTATCGCCTCTTCCCCGAGGATTGCTAACATATCTAATACCATCGATTATAGTATCAACTGGTCTATGATAATGACCAAAACACCAAAGTTTAACTTTATGCTCTAAGTCTTCTCGTAACGCATTAGTCATATGACTATTGCCCATAGAGTTAAATCGCCAAGTATCAATTAATTCTAAATCATGTTCGATAATTTCTGCTCGGGGCACGGTATGCGTTACCATGATGATTGCTTTGACATCCCTGTGGGCTTGTAATTTTTGTACACCATTTGCCATGTATCCCGCATCGTTGTACCCTACACCATTGATGTTTATCGCCGCTTCCTGTGTAATACTATCTTTCTGTTGTACCCACTGTATTGATTGATCTAATTCTAAGTTACAATCAAAGTCGTAAGTCCACCACCCATTTGTTGCTACAATAGCAATACCATTTATGATTACAACATTGTCTTGCATATACACAACCTTGGGCATTGCTTTTATTAAATCATTTAATTCAGCATAACTACGACCTAAATCTTCGCCGTAATCTTTATGTTCATCATTACCGTCAATGTAAAACACTCCTTGATATACTTCGCTAAGTTGTTCTAAGGTATCTATTACTAATGCTCGGTCTCTTGCTATATCACCTGCTACAATACAATATGGCGCAGTCGGTTGACCTTCCCAATCAAAGTTTGCCCAAGTTTCTCTGTGGATGTCGGAAATTAAATCAAAGTTGAATATCATGATAATTATTTAACAGGAGATACAGATTGAATATTATTTTTGGCACCAGCGAAGCAGAACAACTTAGCGAGAAGTATATTGTACTTGAGTTAGATACCGTTACTATTAAAAGCAGTACTCCCATTACTGTGTACTGTATTATCGAAAATATACCCCTTGAAGAACTGCCTAAAGCTGACAAATTCAAAAAACTTCATTCTGATATGATGGAGCAATATCGTAAGCGTAACTGGGATTTCTGTACTCAAGCCATTGGACATTTAATGGGCTTCTGGGGCAAACAAGTTGATACCTTCTATGAAATCCTTGCTAAACGCCTTATAGAATACAAAGAAAACGAGCCAGACGAGTCCTGGACAGGAATTATAGCAAAATAACATTCTCCCCAGAGCTAACCTTTTGCTCTAGAACAAGTTATAACATAACTTAACTACTTGCTTTTTACTGTTAAATAATAGTAGGAGCGAGAGTATGAAAATAATAATAAGAACGACTCTGCTATGTTTATCTGCGATCTCCTTACAAGCCGTCGCAACGCCTATAGCGGATTATCAATTTAAAAGCCCAAGTCTTAACGGAAACGGTTACGGCTCATTTCAAATGGCTTTAGAAAACGAACAATATGCTCGTTCACAGGCAATTCAACAGGCTCTAATTGCAGCCCAAGCCCAAGCAAAAGCTGACGCCGCTAACACACCAATCAATCAATTTTTAACTAATCTTGAATCTCGCATTTACGCACAGATTAGTCAAAATTTAGCTACAGCTATGTTTGCCGGTGGAAGCTCTACTAGCGGACAAATGAATTTTCAAGGCAATACAATTTTCTGGACTAATACTGGATCGGTAATTCAACTTCAAGTAACAGACAATGTAGGAAATATTACTACAATTAATGTTCCGCTTGGCTCATTTAATATCACAGGAAGCGGTCAATAATGCGTAAATTATTTCCTACATTAGTCTTAATCGTTATGTTATCTGGTTGTGCTATAGGCCAGAAAATTGGTGTCCCGGATCATAAACCGCAAATTCCTAAAAATGAACTACAAAAAGAATTTGATGCTGTACCTCCTCCAGCCAAAGGCAAACTTACTGTAGCAGTATATCAGTTCGCTGATAAAACTGGACAGCGTAAAGCCGTTCCGGGTATTGCTAGTTTTAGTACAGCGGTTACACAAGGCGGAGATGCTTTACTGATTCGTGCCTTACAAGATGTAGGTAAAGGTCAATGGTTTGAAGTAGTCGAGCGCGGTAATATTGATGCGCTTACTAAAGAAAGATTAATTATTACACAGATGCGCCAAGCCTATGAAGGTAAAGACGCACAGAAATTAATGCCACTACAATTTGCTGGAGTTATTATTGAAGGTGGGATTATTGGTTACGACACTGGGTTAGAGTCAGGGGGCATTGGATATAATTTCCTAGGTATTGGCCCATCGACTCAATACAGTAAAGATATTATTACAATTAGTTTACGAGCAGTAAGTGTAAACACTGGTAAAATCTTAGCGTCGGTAACCGTTACAAAGATTGTTTACAGTACCGCAGATAGTATTGCCATTTTTAAAAGTATTGATCCAGGTGGCATAAGCAGTATAGTTAAACAAGTAGGCGCTAGTAACAACGGCGCAACAGATGCGGCAGCAGCAATATTTCAATTTGAATCTGGATTAACAATTAACGAAGCTACAACAATAGCACTTAAAACAACTATTGAATCAAGTGTAGTAGAATTAATTAAAGAAGGGCAACGCAAAGGTGTTTGGGATTATGTCCAAGTAGCACCAGTAGTTCCAAATCCAGAAGCAAACGGCACCGCAACAATTCCACTCGGTATGTCTAAAAATCCGAGTTTACCAGCAGATGTAGAGGCAAAAATAGGAATTGTAAAATAATGGTCTAAGACCAAAGGAAGAAGTAAAATGAAAATAAACCTAGCGAAAACAATAATAACAATGCTAGCTGTAGCAAGTTTAAATGTGTTTGGTGCTGATAATACCATCTACATTAATCAATCAGGAGGTAACAGTAGTATTTCTGTTACACAAGATGGCGCAGGAAACGCAGTAGAAGGCGTACAAGGCACAGGTACAAGTGCTACCACGCCAGCCGTTATTGTTGGTAACAATAATATCGTATCAGTTAGTCAAATTGGTACTGGTAATACATTACAATTTGGAATACAAACAAGTGTAGCTAATGGATTAACCGGTAACAATTATAGTTACTCTGTAACAGGTAATAATGCTACCGCTGTTATTAATAGTAATAACGATGGCTCTGATACTAGCGCAAGTAATAATATCGCAGTAACACAAACTGGCAATTATTCTAATTTAAATATTAATTTATTAGGTACAGGAAATAACTTCACAGCTACTACTGCTGGTGGAACATATAATTCTGTAGTTGCTAGTATATATGGCACAAGTAATGCTGATACCATTGTAATGAACGGCGGTGGCAATAATAGTTTAAATCTTGTTCAAGGTAACTCAACTACTGTAGCTACTAACGCAGCAGTTACATTAAATAGCACTGGAGCAAGTAATACTTTTGGCATTACACAAACCGGTGGAACAAATGGTGATACTATTACTGTAGGCGGATATAATGCTACTGGAATATCTGTTGTTGGTTCTTTAACAGGATCTAGCAATAGTCTTACAGCTAGTCAAACAGGCACAGCAGATAATACTTTTGTGCTAGGATTGACTGGAAGCGGCAATACATTTAATGTTACCCAAAGTGCCACAACAGGTAATAATACCACAAATATTCAAAGTAGTGGTGGTAGTAACAACTGGACAATCGTACAACATCATTAATATGGCAGACCTTCGTTTCCTAAAAACAGTATATCAACAGTGGAGCGATGGTCAGTCTAATGTTGCTAGTAGAGCCGTGGACTTTGTAGAATTAGCCCACAGACTTACACACGAATCGAAAGACCAATTAATGAGAGAATTACAAAAATGTTATTGGTTCGAAAAGGGAGATTAAAATTATGGATAGTCATGTTTTGCGTGGGCTTGTTCAATACTTACACGAACTGCGAAGCCGCAATAGGAACTATTACCGAACAAGTAAACAATCCAGCTCAGATTCAAAGAGCCAAGACGACTCTACCCGGGACAAAGGGGACTGGGGTGGAGATGGCCGACGCAATAAACACGAAACAAGGTAAAGTTGTAATTGTTTTCGCCGACGATACAAAAGTACAAGTAAATGAAAATTCTAAACTCGTTATTGATGAATTCGTATATGATCCAAAAAGTAAAGGAGTTGGTAAACTGGCTCTTAACATGGCTTCGGGTACTGTTCGATACGCTAGTGGTGCCATTGCTCACAACAATCCTAATAGCGTGGCTATTAATACTCCTACTGCTACTGTGGCTGTCCGGGGTACTGACTTTACCGCTACAGTAGATGAGCTTGGCGCAAGTACTGTTATTTTATTACCGTCTTGCCCTCGTAAAGATATGCTTCCAGACGAAATAGAGCGTTTGTGTAAAACTGGAAAAATTGAAGTTATTAATGAAGCGGGTAGTGTATTATTAGATCAACCATTTCAAGGAACCAAAGTGGTAGCTCGAAATGTCGCTCCGACAAAACCAACAACATTACATCTATCAGAAGACGCAATAAGTAACATATTAATATTAGCACCTCCACAAGAAATTAAAAATGCGACAAAAGAAAGAGATGACGAAAAGCATCAAAATGTTACGGCCTTAAGTCAAAATTTTTTACAAGGAGTTGATTTAAGTAGTGTACTAGCCGCTGAAAACAATCAAATATATTCTAATGCCTTACAGCGTAATTTATTAGACCAAGATTTTCTTGAAAGTATATTACAATTAATGAATGAACAGCTAGCACAAGAATTTGGTAATTTGCTTGCGCCTCCTAAAAATCAACTGTTACCCGATTACAATAGTAAAACTGGTGTGGTAGCCACAGTAGATCCAATATCAGTACAGTTATGTCGAGGAGATGCTAATAGTAATACTAGTTGCGTTACAACCCCACATGGACAAAATAGTACTATTAGCCAAACACAGGCGGGCAATGTAACAATTACTAACCGTGTTAATCAAGGTGGCAATACTTTTATAACAACGAAGCAGAACTAATATGAAACGAATATTATTAATTTTATTATTTTGTTCTCCTGTCTACGCAGGTACAATTGATATAACCGAAGGAGTAGTTAGCGATTATAGATTCCGTGGTGTTAGTCAATCTAATATGGCGCCAAGTATAGCTAGTCAAATAGAATATCGTGACGATAGCGGAGTATGGTTGGGCAATAAACTTAATACAGTAAGCAAACAGGAATACAATAATGGTATCGGCGGAGAAGCTGATGTGTATGGTGGCTATCATTATAAATTTAATGATGATGTAAAAATATTTGTAGGGGATTACACTTATAACTATCCTGGAGCTACTAACTATTATACTAATGAAGTTTTTGCTCAGTTACGTGTTCCTTATTTTACATTTAAATATTATCGCAGTTTAACTAATGAGTTTGGTGTTGCTAATACTGTAGGCACACAATATTACAGCGTAGACAATTATTTGCCTATAAAAGAGATAACACTAGTAAGTCATGCTGGCCGAACAGTTAGTCCTGTTACGTGGTTAAGTTACACTGACTGGCGAGTTGGCCCTACATATAACATATTTGACGTAGATGTATCTGTTTCATATTATTGGAACAGCGGTCTAAGCGCAGACTTTAAAACAGTTAATACAGTCGATGGGCATGAGTTATATCGCAACGCTTGGGTGTTAGGAGTTAGTAAATCGTGGTAAAATTTTTATTAATCATTCTTGTTGCTGGGTTAGGATATTGTAGTCCTATGGCACATTCACAACCTATTACCACAAATTCTATCTATATTAATCAAATAGGTACAGGCGACACTTATAATCTTATACAAAACGGTACAAGCAATATTCTAGAAGGAGCAAGCGGCAATACTCTCAATTCAAGTACGCATATTGCTGTAGTTAGTGGTGGCGCAAATCAAATCACAACAAGACAAGGTGATCCAATTGCTAACACTGGTAAAAATAAAATTGATATGACAGTTATTGGTCCTGGGAATATTTTAAATTTAAACCAAGGAACAGATGTTGTTGGACTATCAACTGGGCTCGATGTTGGTGGCCATTATCAATATGTTTATGTTAATGGATCAGATAATATGATTACTACGAGTCAACAAAATACTACATCAAACTCTGGCCAATCAGCAACTTTAAATATTATAGGCGACTTAAACACAGTTGGGATTACCCAAACAGGTACGGCAAGAATGCAACTATTTGCTAGCGTTAATGGAAATAGTAATACAGTATCAGCCACGCAATCTGGATCAGCTGGTCATTACTTAAATGTATCAGAATCCGGAAATGGAAATAGTGCTATTGTAAATCAAAGCGGTAGTACTCCTAATAGTGCTAGTATAACCTTAATAAACGCTGGCGCTCCTGCTAGTGTGAATTTAACTCAAACTGGAGGTCAAAATTATAGTATTACCCAAACTTGTGTAACTACCTGCGGAACGGTAACTGTACGCCAGGGCAACTAAATAGTAGTATAATAAAAATAATAAGGGGTTATAATGAATGAAGTATTCAAGATCGTAGGTGATCTAGGTTTTCCAGTCGTTGCGGCGCTAGCTGGCGGCTATTTTGTGTATCTTACAATTAAGCTATTATTAGCTGGAGTGTTATCCGCAGTAAAAAGTATGGCTGGCATTATTACAGCATTAGACAACCGTGTTAAAACTATGAACCATGATGTCATCCGTATCGATACAGTAGTTAGCAATGCATTAGGTTTACGCCCAGATGTGGATCGTATTAGTCGTGCCGACGGTAAAACAGATGCGAGAAGAGATTAATGTTTCACTACGATTACCAGTGGTACTTAACTAAAGATAAAATCGTATTAGACGAAGAGCTTAACACTGACAAGCTAGGTTGGAAATCAGGAGATTTATTTAAGTTTGTAAATGTAAATGGTCGGCAACTGTTAATTAAAATAGACCCGTTGGTTAAGTTTTTAGAAGATGGTGCGGCTAAGAATGAACAAGGTAGTTGAATGGCCATATAATCGAGCCAACTATGTTATTAACAGACATAAGTGGCTAGAGATGTATATAAAAATTTGTAATCAAGAAATCAAAGAGAGAAGAAAAAATGGGCGGAATAGCAGACGCAATTAGCAAATATGGATTCCCAATCGTTATGGCGGTTGGTATGGGCTTTATCATTCACATGGTTTGGGAATGGGCAACCAAAGAAATCAAACCTGTAATCAATGATGCTAACACAGTTCTTATTGCTCTTATCGACCGCATCCGTATGTTGGACAATGATTTGATTCGATTAAATCAAAAAGTTAATACTGTATTACACCTGCGCGGCAAAAGTATTGAAGCAGAACGAGTACAAGCAGAAACAGAAATCAATAAAACATCAAACGATAACGAAGCCTCCGGCGGTAGTGCGTAACAAATATTTAATCTTCAATTTTTGCTATAATACTAAATAGCTGTATATTATTCTTAATGCATACAGCGAAATGACAAAAACACTATTCATACTCAAGCGAAGAGAAGATTACTCTGCGTCGCTACACAGTCATGTGGGGTTATCCACAGGCTTATATAATTCTGCTAGTTTTATGAACAACATGATGACAGAAGCTGGTTTAGATAGTGTGCTCGAAGTTGCTATTGATAATAACTGTATTGATCGACTAGTGACTAAACACAAGCCAACACACGTAATTATTGAAGCACTTTGGTCGGTGCCTAGCAAGTTTGTTATTTTACAAAAATTACATCCTACAGTAAAGTGGATCATTCGCTTACATTCTGAAATGCCTTTTATGGCAGGTGAGGGAAATGCCCTAAATTGGGTAGGTGATTATACTACATTTAAGAATGTGTACATTTCTTGTAATGCTCCAAGAATGCTACAAGAAATACGCAACTACTTGCAAGTACGCAATAACTGGACCAATCAGCAAACATGGTCCCGTGTATTATATCAACCCAACTTTTATCCACAAGATTATGTAACCAAACAATTTAACAAAGATAAAGATTATGTTGATGTTGGATGTTTTGGAGCTATCCGCCCATTAAAAAATCACTTGTTGCAAGCATTTGCTGCTTTGGAGTTTGCTGGGCGCATTGGCAAAAAATTACGATTCCATGTTAATGCTGGTCGTATCGAAATGAATGGTAGCCCTGTTCTTAATAATCTCAAAGGTTTGTTTGAGCAATTAGCAGGAACAGGACATGAAATGATTAATCATCAATGGTGTCCTAGAGAAGATTTCTTAAAAATTTGTGCTCAAATGGACATTGGATTACAAGTTAGTTTTAGTGAAACATTTAACATTGTAGGTGCTGACTTAGTTAGTCAAGGAGTTCCGTTAGTAGGTAGTGTCGAGATTCCTTGGAGCAGTAATTATTTTAATGCTGATCCAACTAATAGTCACGATATAGCTAACAAGCTGTACAGAAGCTATGTTATGCCACAAGTTAATGTATGGTTAAATCAACGCAAATTAACCAACTATACGACCCAAACTCGCAAAGTTTGGACTAAGTATTTTAAACAATAAAGGAAATAAAAATGTCACACAAAAAACACAAAGTAAAATTATTCACATGGTTCGATGGTCGTTTGTTTACAGAAGAACATTTTGCTGACTCACATGAAGAAGCTAAAGCATTGGCTTACAATCGTGGTCCGCATAGTTTTAAAATTTATGATGCAGAATCAGGCGAAATTCAACATACAGAAATTATCGACGGTTCTCACCCACAGGTTCCGGATTACGCTTAATTATTTGCTAGTCGCAATGAAGACGCCGTTCCAATCTTCGGGCAGGTCCTGCGTCTTCTGGAACTCACAACGCTCAATCCACATATCATAATAAACTGACATCTTGCCATCGAACTCTGCTTTAAGTTCTTGGCATAATATAATAGCCGCATCAAACTTTTGAAGTCTATATAGTTGATGCATTTTATCATGTGTTTTACCAGCTAAGACATATTCAGGCGTAACATCATCTAGTACTGTGTAGATACCAACTCCGACACTTTTACCTTTGACAGTCAAGTCGTCAATCTTTAAAAAGAAGTAATCGTCCGCACAACGCTTAACAGTTTCTTCTCCAACCAATAATACACATCCATATTCTTTACACTTACTTTCGATACGAGCTGTAGTTGATACAGCATCGCCCAGTACATCGTAACTGTGACGCTGAGTAGAGCCCATTTCGCCAATGTAGCCTAAGCCTGTGTTAATACCAGCACCCATCTTAACACCAGGACGACCTTGTGCCTCTAACTGTTTACTATATTCCTTAACAGCCTTGACCATCTTTAATCCAACTGCTACCGCAGTCTTAGGATGATCCGGATCATCGATAGGAGCATTGTGTATGTGCATTGACGCATCACCAATGTACTTAATAACCATACCGTTAGCTTCTAGGATAGGTTGTGTAATTGCATCCATGTAGCCATTCATAACTCGAGTAAGTCCGCCTACATCATCACCAAACGATTCGCCTAACGGAGTAAAGCCACGAAGGTCACTAAAGCAGATAGATACTTCACGCTTGATACCCTTCTTGATTAAGTCTGGATTTTCTTGTAACAACTTAACTACAGTCGGACTAGCATATCCAGCAAACTGTTTCTTGATTGCTTGCTTCTGTAAGAACTCGCTTACAAATTTAACCCCATAGGCGTGAAGAGATACGAGTATAAGACCACCGACAGGAATAGTAACATCAAGTAAGTAGCTATAAAGCGAATAACTGTAGTGCCCAGCACACAAAAGAAGAACAATGAAACTAATACTAGCAATAAGTCCAACATACACATACCTTGTTAAAAATAATAATACCAAAGCTAATATAACTAAACCAATGACTTCTGCTCCATCAGCCCAATCTGGACGAGTGATAACTGGTCGATCTTTATTAGCAATAACCGTACCTAGTACAGCCGCTTGTAATTCTTGTGGCAACATCTCGCCCTTACTTGTCGCTACTGGATTAGCGAGACCTGCGGCACTTACGCCAACAATGACTATCTCGCCATCAAAATCTTTAGGTAAGTCAGTAAGGCTATGAACTTCGGGAACCATACTCCAATCAATCCATATACGACTTAGACTGTCTGTCGCGATAGGACCAAACGCAGGAATACGCATTTTCTCAACACCGTTCTCGTTGAGCTTAACTTGGAAGGTAGTATCGGCTCCAGCCACTCGTAATGTTTCCATAGCTAAACTAGGATATAATTTACCTTGACTAGCAATTACTAATGGGGCACGGCGTACTACTCCGTCTATCTCAGGAAAAGTGTTTACAATACCAACACCGGCGGCAGCATTTTCTACAGCAGGTATGTTAGCAATGATCCCTGGGTATTCTACTATTTGATTATTGTAAGGACCTATTACAACGGATCCCGGAACTTTCGCTTTGTTGCGATTTTGAGATGAACCCAAGTTTGGCAGAATTGATGGGAACCTTCCCAATGCTTGTACATACGCTCCATCCCTGCCCATACGATCACCATCAGGAGTAAGAATATTGAACACAACAAGACCAGCGTTGCGATTATAAAGATCGGAGATAATGCGTCCGTAGATATCCCGACTGAAAGGAAATTGTCCATATTTTTCTAATGCCTTTTCATCTATGTTTACAACATGAACGCCAATAACTTCTGGTGCCTTACTAGTAACTAAGGTATCAAAATAGCGTAGTCGAACTGATTCGACAAATGTAGGATCGGCAATACGGAGAGCTGTAATTAATCCTACAGTAATTAACGCAGTCCATGGACTGAGTAAAAGTTTGCGAAGCATTTTATTCTTGATTATTTTGTAATGCGCCACACCCAGCGGTGAGTCCATTATCGTGCTGAGCATTCATAGCAACTGCCATAGCATCATTTTGAATATCTTGTTTATTTAAATCATCTGGGAACGCATATGAGCTGCCAGCTAAATCTGTAGCGAGTCCTGCTTGGGCCAATTGAAACATTAGCCAATGGACTTTTCTTTCCAAATCTCGTAATGCTGTACCTTCTTCAATGCGCTCGTCGTGTGTTAAAAAGTCTTTCATATGTGTCTCCAATGTAACAAATATTTAGCTAGATTTCGGGTTCAAATGGTACTGAATAAAGTACCTATATTATATTTTTAACTAAGTAAATGTATGAATATTCAATGGGTACTTGCTGACAATCTTGTATTAGATCCTACTGCTGATATCATGCGTATGAAGCGTGGCGGAGCATTTTGGGGTTCTTGGAAAACTTGGCGAGCATATAATACTGATAATGTTATTTGTCACGATGTTACCAAAGCACAAGAATTGATTAAAAGAGCCTTTCAAGCTACTTGTAATTTTTATATTCCAAATTCGGCTTATACATCACTGAATCGTCCTCAAGGTGTAAGATTATACGAAGGCGATTTTTTAGGGCATGATGTTAACAATCAAGATGAAATCGTTGCTATGAATTTAGCCGCAAGTATCTGCGATGTAGTGCTGTTAATAGGATTTGATTGGACCGAAAAAGAAAAATTAGCTGACAAGTTCGAGGAAGTTAAAGCTCGAAACTATCGCGGTTTGGTTACCCAAGCAATTAAATCAACACCCCATGTACAATGGATTGTAGTTGATCATCCTAATGACTTTATGCCAGAGTTAGCCGAATTACCAAATATTGGCAAAGACTCTTTTGAAAATGTCTTAAAGATCCTAAACGATTGACAATTAATTCGTGTTATAGTATTATTGTAACATGACGACTAAGACTATACCACACATTGGCTTTGCTTGTAAATGGATTGATACTCCTGATCAGGTAACTGGCATCAAACCAAAAGATGACGCTAAACAATACAATACAGGTAGTACTACAATTACTTGGCTGAATAAGCAGAGTCGTGATGTAGCAGAACAAAAACTATGGGACCTAATGGTCCAAAACATTGAAGCAACAAGAAAGTTGGTGGAACGAGTTGGAAATTTACATGAATCACTTCGTATGGTACGTCTCAGCAGTGACTTGCTTCCTGCTTATACTCATGCCAATTGGTCGTATTTTTGGCAGAGGTCCGATGTCAAGGCATACGCAGAAAGACACTTCGCACAAGTGGGAGACATTGCTAGGGCTCGCAATATTCGCCTCAGCTTCCATCCTGGTCAGTTCACTGTTCTTGCCAGTAGCAATCCAGGTATTGTTGAACAATCGATAAAGGAATTTGAATATCATGCAGATATGGTCCGTTGGATGGGTTTCGGAAAAAGATTCCAAGATTATAAGATTAACGTACACATCTCAGGTCGTCAAGGGCCAGAAGGTATTAGACAAGCCTACAAAAAATTGTCACTTGAAGCTCGTAACTGTATCACCATCGAAAACGAAGAAAACGCCTGGGGGTTAGATGATTGCCTTACTATTAGTGACATTGTACCTATTGTACTTGACATTCACCACCATTGGATCCGAGAGGGAGAATATATCCAACCGCGAGATCCTAGAGTTAGCCGTGTGTGCGATAGTTGGCGCGGTTCTCGTCCTACTTGCCATTACTCCGTAAGTAGAGAGGATGTACTTGTTGGACATAATACATCCACCCCGCCTAGTATGGGTACGCTCTTAGAGTCCGGTTACAAAAAACAAAAACTAAGAGCCCATTCAGACTTTTACTGGAACACAGCTACTAACGAATGGGCTCTTACATTCTTAGATAATTTCGATATTATGTGCGAATCGAAAGGTAAGAATTTAGCAAGCCAATCGTTGTACGAACAGTGGAAAAAATAGATTATACATATCCATATCCTGAATGGACAGAGGTTATTATAATGTGGGACGAAATAACCCACGCACCTTATTTTCCTATTAGAGAAATACTAGCATGGATTGCCGAAGCCCCGGGCGGCAGATATCATTTACATGGCTACAAAGGAACAGAAGGATTTGTTTTTAAATTTGAAAACCCTAGTGACGCAACATATTTTAGATTGAAATGGTTATAGTATGGAATGGATTACAAACAGTTGGCAGTATATCAAAACTGATTTTAAAAGCAATCGAATTAGATTCTTTGCCGAAGTATTTGCGTGGTCGTGTAGTGTAATATCAGCCGTTATATTTGCTATAACCGTTCCTGTTATTCCAGTGGTCCCACTTTATAGTATTTTTATTGCTGGGTGTTGTGCCAGCGCATGGGCTTGTTGGACTAGACGGAGTTTTGGATTACTCGCAAACTCCGCCTTCCTAGTTACTATTGACAGTATAGGATTAATCCGGTACTTCTTAAACCATTAAGCCTTAGGGGCTTTTGGCTTACGTGTAGTAGCTTTTTTAACAGTAGCCTTTTTAGCCTTAGCTGGCTTTGATTCAGCTACAGGAGCCTCAACTTTATAAGGTGCGGCTTTAACTGCTGGCTTAGAGCCAAATAACTTCTTAATAAATGATAACATAGTGTTCTCCTTGTTCATTATTTAGTATGCCTATTATTCTACTTTAAACTTGTTAGTTTTGGATTGATTTTCGTACTCTGTTAGTATTTGTAAATTTGCTGGTACATGAAGCCCTGATACATATTCCCCTTTGATAGGAATAATATGGTCTACTTCGTGCGGTATTCCAGTTTGTTTTGTAAGCTCTTGAGCCTTTACATAAGTCGACCGTATAATTTCAAGATCTGCCCATTGCGGTGTAGCTTGTTTTATTCGTTGCTGTCTAGCGGTTACGTAGGCTACCCATTTACCTTTTACTTCGGGTAATCTGTCCTTGTATGGTAATGAGAATTGTGATACATAATCTGCTGGTCTTATACGGTTATCTATAACTGGTAACTTTGGATAGCCTTGATACCGCGATAAACCGCCATACTTAGCGGCGTGAGATTTACAGCAAAAATGAGTACAATAGTTTTTTACAGGCTTATTGCAGTTAGGTAATTTACATAATTCCATAGCAATACTTATAAGGTATTGTAATAAAACTTTAATATTCTATGCGGCGGCACAGCATAAATAAAAGTACTCAGTAGAAACACTGAGAACATCAAAAAGGAGTCACAAAATGACAAAACTATTAAAGGAACTTACCCAGTTCTTCGCAAAACAACCAACTGCTTTGGAGCAATTTATCAATGCTAAAGAACCAAAGTCCCATGCTGAAGTTGAGTATTGGGTCAAATACTTTGAATATCGCGGTTTATAAAATGAAGAAGCTATTAAAGAATCTTTGGCAAGCATTTTTAGAAGCTCGTTTAGAAGCGGCTAAAGCTCGTACCCAATATCACAACTATTAATATGTTAGCCACACGCTTTTTACCTATGCAGGATTTTCATTTATATGGAGACTGGTTGCGGGAGAAATCCCCAGAAACTCTAGCTACCTATTTTGGTATAGCTACTAGTCCTGACTTTATCGCCAATTTAATAGATCGTATATTGGCTAATCCTGACGAGCATTACTTCCTAGTAGCTACAAAAGGTAACAAATGGGTAGGGGTTATCCATATGGCTAGAATATCTGAACGGGATATGGAGTTTGGTATTATGGTTGCCGAAGAAGAACAACATCGGGGTATAGCAGATCAACTTATGGAAGAAGCTATTACTTGGATTCGCAATCGCGGATTTAATACATTATACCTACATTGTTTGAACCGCAATAGTGCTATGAAGCACTTGGCTAATAAACATGGTTTAGAAGTACACGAGGATCACGGTGATGCTGAAGTTGTAACGCATATACCGCCACCAAGTATGCTTACATACGCTCAAGAAGCTGTTACTACTAATAAGAATATATTCTTTTTAAATTTACAGAATCTTTGGGCGCCTTACGCTGATTTGGGCTAAGTACTTGATGCTTATATTACTCTATACCTTAATAGTAACACATATCACTATTGTTTGCGTTACAGTATTTTTACATCGTGGACAAGCTCACAAAGGATTAATATTCAATCCTGTGTTAGAACATTTTATGCGTTTTTGGCTATGGCTGACAACGGGTATGGTTACTAAACAATGGGTAGCTATACATCGCAAACATCACAGGTTCGATGACGCAGAAGGTGATCCACATAGCCCGCACATCTTTGGTTTTTGGACTGTGTTCTTTAAGGGCGCATTGCTTTATAATCGTGCTAGTAAAGATAAAACAATGGTACGGGCTTATGGATCAGGAACGCCAGAAGATACTATAGAACAAATAGTTTATACTCCACATAGTCGGCTAGGTATTATGATAATGTTGGTTATCAATGTAATATTATTCCAGGGCTGGGGATTCTTAGTTTGGGGCATTCAAATGTTGTGGATTCCATTCTGGGCGGCTGGAGTAGTAAATGGATTGGGACATTGGTGGGGTTATCGCAATAAACAAACCCAGGACTTTAGTACTAATTTTTCACCATGGGGTATTATAATCGGTGGCGAAGAATTACACAATAACCACCACGCAGATCCAGCTAACCCAAAACTAAGCCGTAAATGGTTTGAGTTTGATTTAGGGTGGGCATATATCCAATTATTCCGCGGTTTGGGATTGGCAAAACTCCGTAATTAAAGTAGCCAAATAGGCTTGAAAAAAATGTGCGGTCGCAATATAATAGATATATATTATATATTGCGTCGCAATATAAATACTTGTGAGAAAGGTTAGTGCCGAATGGTTCGGGCTAACAAAAACCTCGCTTAATTTTAAGGAGATTTACCATGAATACATTTAACTTTGATACATTAAAAGAAGCATTGAACCCAGCTAAGTTCATTGACCAAGCTGAAAAGAACACACAAGCTATTTTGGCTTATGTACAACCAGCTGAACTCAGTAAGACTTTGGTTAGTTTTACTTCTGACGCTAGTGATTTCGTTCGTGCTCAGTTATCAGCAATCGAATCAATCACAGCTATCGTTAAGACACAAGCTGAAGACGCAGTTAAGTCTTTTACTAAAGCTGTTAAGTAATTAATTTTACTTTACCAAAAGCCCCTTAATTGGGGCTTTTATTTTGGCTCCAAAATCAATTGACTTTGATACCCTACGGTGCTATACTATGTAAAGTATAACAAACCTTGAGGTTAATTATGAAACAAAGAATTTTAATTTTGGCAATGGCTGGCTTAGTAACTACATTAGTAGGTTGTGGTTCTGCTCCATCTAATAGTTTAAGTAGTGGCGCAGGTATTGAACCAGGCTCTAATGCTAGTGCGCCTATCTCGGATCAACGAGTAGCAGTAAATGATTTTAAACGAGATGGTGTTAAGATCATTTATAATCTAAGTGGACAGATCGAAGCAGTAGAAGTAAGTGGCTATGCTCCTACATGGGGTGGGTCACATAACTCAGCTCGCGAAGCGTTTCGTGCGGCAGAACTAGAAGCTAAAAAATCATTAAACGATTTTATTAACAAAGAAACGATTGCTTCTAAAACTTCTGTTACTATGATTTCCGAAAACTTGGAACACGCACAGGATAATAACAGTAATAAGTTTTCTACTAACAAACCTACTACCCAAGGCAATACTGGTACAGCCGATGACTTAATTGCTTCTGATGATGATTCAGCCGTTACTAATGGTGGCACTGATAGTAAAGAAAATGCGGCTATTAGAAACAATGCTCTTAAAATTGCTTCTAAGTTGAGTACTACAATTACTAACTCCAACCGCGGTATCCTTAGTGGACTGTATCTTAAAGAAGGCACAGTTATCGACGATGGTAAAGCAGTTAAGGTTGTAATGCGTTGGGACAAGAAAAACAACGCCGCCCGTCTTGAAATCGGCAAACTGATGGCAATGTAAGATGCGTCGCATCTTAGCAGGACTCGCTTGTGTTGGCTTAATTGCTTCAGCACAAGCGCAGTTTGCTTTTACTGGTGCCATGCTAATGCCTAACCCATTAGGTATTATTATATCGCTAGGTCAGTGGATCATCTGGGAAGGCGAAAAGACTTATTATATCGAAGTAGCTGGCGAAGGCGCTACACTAGAAGAATCTAGACTAAACGGATTTCGTATAGCCGTTGAGCAAGCAGTGGGATCCGTAATAGCATCTGAAACCGAAGTTAACAATAGTCATTTAACTAGAGATGAAATTATCAGTTATGCTAGTGGCTATGTTACCCGATACGAAATAGTAAATCAAGAACCATCCAATAACGGATACCAAACTAAGATGAAAGTTTGGATTAAAAAGAGTGCCATTGCCAACAGACTATTAAACGAAAGTAAAGTATCTGGGGACTTAGAAGGCGCCAAGGCCGCGGCACAACTAAGCACATTACAGTATGAAAGAAGTCAAGGCGATAGGTTAGTAGGTATAGTACTAAACGATTTTTATCGTCGTGGTATGAATATTGAATTACAACCAGCACAATTAAAGTTTGACAACAATCGCAATGGCACATTGGTTATCCCATTTAAGTTAAGTTGGAATCGCGATTACTTAAATTCATTGTGGGAAGCTCTTAAGGCAACGGCCCAAGATCCACGAGCAGGATCATGCTGGGGTAACTGTAATCAGAATGCCGCAGTTATCGCAATAGCCACAGGTGGGTTTATGGGAGGTAACGGAGGTAAGTTAGGATTCAGTGATGTAGCAAGAGCCAATGCCTTAATCAATACTATGATATTATCCAACCCTGCTATCGAACTTACAGTACTTACTAATCAAAACCAAGTTATGCACAGGGAATGTTTCTATTGGCCTGTGTTGGACCATCAGGAAAATGGCTGGACAGATGGCAAGTACTTTGTTAATATTAGAAACTATGGATCTCCTGATATTAACATAAATGGCAACTTTTCCCGGGAGTTAGCTATACAGCTAAGAACTACACCCGAGCAAATGAATTTAGCCTCACAAACTCAGCTGAAATTGGTGCCAAAATCCCAGTGTTCTAACTAACTTAAATTCCCCCGGATTTTAGCTAAATACTAAAGTCCAATCGGGGAGTCAAATGCGTAAGGATTTTAACTGGAGTTTGCTGGATCGCAATAATCTATACAGTATGTTGTACGGTGCTGGGAAAGATATTGTTGGTCAAAAACTACCCCTAAATTCCCTACACCGTATTCTAAGTAAGCACATCAAATCCAAGTTACCAGTTAGTATTAAAAAGCAACAGTATGATCCGACCCAGGATCGCGGATTTCCTTATATGGGTGGTAGTTATGACAGCGTACTGGACAAGCGTGGTAAGAAGCGTTTTATCGAGGTAGTATTAAGTTACCATCCACATGATAGAGAAGTTAAGATAACTGAATATCGTTGGCAGCGTCTTTGTTCAATATTTGCTGATACTATACTACATGAAATCATTCATATGCGACAGTATCGCAGCAGAAACTTTAAAGACATTCCAGGATACGAATCCACCGCAGAGCTACGCAAGCAAAAGGTTGACCAAGAGTACTATGGACATCGCGATGAAATGGGCGCCCACTCGTTTAATATTGCTTGCGAGTTAATTGATAAATTTGGTTACAATCCTGCGGCAATTAGTAACTATATGGATACAATTCCTCGCCGTGTTAGGAAGTCTACTTTTGCTAGATTTCTAAAGAGTTTTGATTACAATCACGACCATATCAAAGTTCGCCAAATGAAGCAAAAGGTTCTTAAGCAATTAGAATATGCGGCAATTGGCAAGCCATTCAAAACAAATACCCATTTAACTTATTAAAAGACTTGACACAGCCAGTCCTTGAAAGTATAATAGTAATATTATAAACATAAAGGATTAGTATGCCAAGTTTGATTCCAATGGTGGTTGAGCAGACCGCAAAAGGTGAACGCAGTTACGACATTTATAGTCGATTACTTAAAGATCGTATTGTAATGTTGGACCAAGCGGTAAGTGAACACACAGCCAGTTTAATTGTAGCACAAATGCTATTTTTAGAAGCAGAAGATCCAGACAGTGATATCTTGTTTTATATTAACAGCCCAGGCGGACTAGTTACCGCTGGATTAGCTATCTATGACACTATGCAGTTTATTAAACCAGATGTGTCCACTATTGTATTAGGTCAGGCTTGCTCAATGGGTTCATTTTTAGCACAAGCTGGCGCTCCAGGTAAACGATTAGTATTGCCAGAGTCACGCACTATGATTCACCGTGTAAGTTCAGGTACTCCTGGTACTTCGGGTTCTGTTCATGTACAAGAGTTAGAGTTTGAAGATGCTCGCCGTACTTTTGAAGAATCCAAGCGCATTAACCAACGCTTAACCGAATTGTATGTTAAACATAATACCGCAGGCAAAAGTTATGATGAACTGTATCAAGCTATGAAGCATGATACATTCCTATCTGCTCAAGAAGCAGTCGAATATGGCCTAGCCGATAAAATTGTAGAAAAGAGAGTATAACATGGCATTTAATCCCACAGCAGATCGTGTACTAATACATCGTGCTCCTCCAGAAACTAAAACTAGCTCAGGACTTATTATTCCCGATAGTAATGCTGAAAAGAATAATCAAGGAACTATTATATCCGCGGGCCCAGGTCGTGTCACAGCCCAAGGTGTATTAATTCCATTATCCGTTAAAGTAGGCGATGTTATTATGTTTGGCCCGGGCGCAGGTACTCCAGTTAAAGTAGATGGACAAGACTATTTGGTGCTTAAAGAAGAAGAAATCATAGGTGTTGTAGAATAACAACACTTGTAGTTTAGGGGCGGTTGACTACTAATTCCAATTTTGCTATACTAGCATTATAGTAAACAAAAAGGAGTTAGTAATGAAAATATTAACAAGAGAAGAACTAGACGCAGAGTTCAGAGCACTAATTACAGAAAACTTTGGTTCAGCAGAAAATTTCGCAAGAGTTTGGAATGCCCATATGGATGCTCTAGAAGAACTAGATGCTATTGGTGCCCAAGTAGATTATAGCCCTTACAGTACTGTAAACAGCTAGGTTGACACGTAATTCAATTTAACTTATACTAGTTCTATAGTAAACAAATAGGAGCAATAAATGAAACAATTTACATACGCAGGTGTTAGCAGATTAAACGGTGAGCTTAAATTGCGCTTTACTACTAGTGATGCTCGTTTTTTACACTTGGTTAAAGTGGGCCATACAGAAGTTGAAATGATTAAACTAACCAAGCCCATGGACAAGGATAGTGCCATTAAAGAATTGCTAGTACGCGGTTTTGACAACGGTCGTACAGAAATTACTAATTTACTAGTAGGCAAAGCTCGTGGCGCAACTGTACGCAAAAATACAGTAGTAGTTAAGGTGCCCACTAAGTTTAGTCAAGAACTACAAGGCGCCAAGGTTGAAGTCAGTGCTATAATGACTCCCGCAGAAGCTCGCAAGGTGCGTGACGCTTGGAATCGTAAGCATAAACATTTAAGCTATGATGGTGAGTAATATGAATAGCGAACTTACGGTAGCGGCATTTATTGCTGGGTACGCTGAATTATATACTAATATTGTTGAGCGTAAACTATATCATGTACCTATTAGTCAGTTAGATATTACACGCAACCAATTAAAGAGTTTGGGATATAAACCAAGGATTAGATATCGCGGACCCAGAATTGGTACAGATAATCGTCATACACTTAAGAGACACGCAGTAGCATTTACAGTATATTTGGATTAGACCGCTCCTTATAAATTGCCCAAGTCTGGTGGGCACCCAAATTGGTCACTTGGGGTTACTATCCACTACCCTAGATGTGGACTAGATACTAGGACAACATGGCCCCGAAAGGGGTTCTGTTGTATTTGACAAGTAATACTAAATCTTGTATAATGTTATTATGAAATCTAACACTAGGATACACGTCATTATGGTATTATGTTTGCTATTTTTGTTTATAGCATATGGTGCCATTATGTATGGTATTTTAGTAGTATTAGATGAACCCCTGGATAAACTAATTAAAACTCCTGTACTAATTAAAGGCAAGTAATGGTTAAAGAGTATATACACTATGACAGCTTGGGGCAACTAATAGAACTAGGACAGCCCATAGCATTTACCTCCTCATATTTAAAAGGAGTTAAGATTGGTACAGTTAGTAGTATACGTAGGGCCCGCATTAGAATACTGTACACCTATACATATAAAACCCGCGAGGGCGAAGTAAAGAAAGGCGCTTGGAGTACACTAATCATGCCCGAACGTACTATACAATTAGGCACTACACTACCCCAATCAATTACATGGAATTTATTGAAGAATTCGTGACTATTGAACTAGAGAACACAAGCGCGAAGCGCAGCGCGGTAGACACATGATATTAGAACGATTACAATCTGACCAATTACCGGGATTACCCTTGTATCCATATAGACTCACATTGGATATAGTACACGCCAGCGACATATATGATATACATGAAAGATTGGATATACCCTTACTAATGCGGGGTCGTACCTTGTACTATACTAGTGAGCAACTAGCAATGACCTTTATGTTGGCGTATAATGAATACTAGTGAATTAATTATAGGAGTAATAGCGGCTGTACTGGGTGCTACTATGGGTATTATAGCTAGTACTGTGGACAACTATATACGTAAGCGTAAACTGAATAAACAGCGTATGTGGGATAAACTTAAACAACATGACAACGATTGAGATTCCCCAACATATACGCAAAGAGGACATAGCTAATTACTGTCACAGTAACATAAGTCCTAGGCGCTATTACTTACATGATAGTATAGGTGGAGTGGGATGGCGCTTATACAATGAATATATTAAAGATGCTAGTAATTGGAAACGACAACATTCCGAATGGCGTCTAGAAGTGGATAACGAACAATACGCAATACTAATAAGATTGAAATATGGCAATACCTAAAATAACCAGCATACCCAAAAAGGTTGTAACCCTAGTAGTGACTCCTGGCCATTGGGAACCCTATTATACACTAGAACCACAGTATAGCATTAATGATGAACTACTAGTTAATCAGGATGTATATAGAAGACTGCGCCATACGGGTAATAAGAACTTGGGATATGAGTATGCTACTATATTGGATATAGTGGGTATGGAACATGACTAAATGGATAGTGTATATACTAAAGCTCGTATAAGTTATAACTTAGATTCAGTATTAAACAACTTATCCCATATAGGGAAGAATAATCCATAGTTACAATATACATTACTATGATGCTTTAAATGCCATACTCCACTAGTAAATGGGAATATACCTAATTTGGGATTATGCTCTAATGGTTCTTGTAAAAACGCAGCCCATATATAGTATAAACCCAATAACCAGTAAGCATTGAATACTATAGCAAATATAATAGTGGGAATAATCTCAGTAACCCACATATCCCTAGTTACAGCCCAAGTATCTGTATATAAGAATAAGTTAGTATAATGCCAGTGAGTAGTACCCTTTATACGTATTTGAGCATGATGTGCCATGTGAGCACGCCGTAAAAAGGGTATTGATCCAGAGTGTGCTATACGGTGTAAACAGTATAGATATAGTGTCCAGCCGAAAAAGGTTATAATATAGAACATAGAGATATATTTATAACCAGGTCTATATGCACAGAAGATAAAAAAAAATTTTGTGCAAATTTTTGAAAACCCCGGAAAAATAAAGGTGGTGAAGTTTTAAGACCTGGGGGTATGGTGGGCTTATATTAGGGCAGAATAATACGAAATAAAATTGGCGCCTTTTCCAACTTTACACTTTGTATTGTAGCTTAATAGACCTACCGGGGGTACCCGAAGTTTTTAGACCCCCCACCCCATGGTTGCTCAAAATAATCTTGAATGGCAAGCCTAGGCCACTTGACAAAAGCCCTAAAAACCTGTATAATATACACCCTATTTTGGGCCCTAAAAACAGCTATGATATTATGGCTAACCTACCCCACAGTATGGCAAGGCCCAGGGGGTTGACTAAGCTCTAATAAGATGTTATAATATAGTTAGGCTAACCGTGTGTTGGGGCCCAGGCAGATGCCATAATCAATCCTTTTGGTTGACATACAATGCCCTTGGCGTTATACTATGTATATAGTAAACAATAAGCAGGAGCACTAATAAATGATAGCACAGAGAGTTAAGTTAGACATTACCCCTAGGCAAGCAGAGCTAACCCTAGAGGCCCTGCGTGAACTCTTGTCAGTTCGTGTTAATCAGAACCGTGAGGACTGTTCAGACAACCAGCGCATTCGCGCACTAATCGCAACTATCAAGGAGCAACTATAATGGATGTTAACGCAGAGATTGTACGCATGAAGCTCACAGGCTATGACATTGTAGATATCTATATCTATGTTAAAGACTATGTTAGCCCGGAAGCATTCGCACACTTATACGAGGCACTATAATGCCATATCGATTAACAGTGGTTACTATTGATGAAACTATAGAGCAGCTAGTGTTTGCTCCTAGCAAAAAACAAGCGTTAAAATTGGCTGATAATCTCGCATTAGGCCGCCGCATTATACGAAAACATGCAAAGGAAATATACTAATATGAAGCTAGAAACTGCCATTAAACAGATTAAAAAAGAAGCGGCATTCATAGGCTGGACCGCCCCGGATATTGTTAGAGATATCGCTAAACATGGCCGTAGGCTATACAGTGAGCGTACCATGATAGCATTCCATGTCATACAGGCGAAGTTCCCCATCAAGGAGATAGTATAATGAAGACCCCACAAGTTGAAGCATTATATGGCATGACTCCTCTAGGGTTTGATTATACTAATAACTTTACTAATTATATGCTGGACTTCTACGGACCTAACGGCATATATGACTATGGCTTTACTCATGAGCAGATTAACTTGGCTACACAGTTATATAAGACTCGTCTAGCTGTTAACTATCCTGGCCCTATGGATTCTAGGCATGGTTCTAGCCATGTTTGTTACTACTAGGAATTAATATGAATAAATGGCTATTATTACTGTTATTATATGCTGGCCATGCACTAGCATTAGTGCCGGGCTCAGATTTAAACTTTACCCCAGACGGTAAGGGTGTATCCACATACTATATGATGGAGGGCGGTGTTAGCCATGACTTAAATCATATAACATTTGAGCCCACTAAACCTGAGGCATTAGCTAGGGACAAGGAGCAATTGAGCCCCCAAGTTAAAGCTCGTATGGACACGATGTATGAAGAGGATCCCAATAACTTATCCATGATACTATTGGATCACGGCACTATAGTATATGAGCGTAACAAGGACATAAACACACAATACCTCGGATGGAGTTTGGCCAAGGGCGTAACCAATTTATTAGTGGGTCAAGCACTATGTCGGGGCGATATTAAATCACTAAATGACACCGCGGAATCATATGCGCCCGAGCTTAAAAACAATGCGTATGGCCGTGCTACTATAGCCCAATTACTATCCATGACATCAGGAGCCCCGGGCCCAGACCGCCAAGGAACCGGTGAAAACCCTGGGGACTTTTGGCTATTAACTAAACAGTTTAGTAGTCAAACAGACCTAATGAATAATCCCAAAAACCTCAAAAGTTATGACCATGATTATACATATGATAACTTGAATACCAGCGCATTAGGATTAGTATTGGACCACTTAAAAGGTACTGAATACTATATGCGTGAACTAGTTAATAAAAGCCACACAGAACAGCCCATGGATTGGTTTAGGGACAAGGATAATCGTATTAATACATCCTATGGATTATCCGCTACATTAACTGATTGGGCACACTTGGCACAATATGGATTGGATACTATTAAAGGCGCTAATGGAAAGTGTTTACAGGAATATATGCTAAATGCTACACATACTGTAGTGAAACCTGAAGAAGCCGGCATATACTTTGGTTATGGCACTGGAGTATGGACACATCCTGTCATTAAGAATGGATATGTATGGTTAGGTATGTATGGCCAAAAAGCGTGGGTAGACCCTAATCATGAACTAGTGTTAATACTGTTTAGAAACCGTCATAGTGATAGTTTTAATCAAAAGCTGGGTCAAGCATGGGGTAATTGGCGTCAAGATACACAAAGTCAAAACGCTGCAGTGCAAGGTTCAGTTACCGTACAGCAAGCCCCTAAGAAGTAGTTGTTAGCTCGGGGTCAAGGCTATACTAAGGTTGGGTAGTGTATAGTATAGCCGAGAACCTGGCGATAACCGTAGAAAAGGGTGTTATACAGTAGGAGACTATGCGGATAAGGGATATGGAAACGGTATCAAGGTGATAGTAGGCGATGTATAGGCCGTTTTCGCCATTGCTCGCCCCGAGGGCCGAAGGTTTTGACACTTTCTTCACTATGTCTTACTAACCATAAAGATTGAATCTTTTCTTATATTCTGTAAAATCACCATTTTTTTCACACACTAAATATTCGGCCTTGTATCCTTTATTTCTGTACCATTTACTATAATTCCCTTAACTATCCTTTACACTAGCTATATTAAACGGTTCCGGCTCGTATGGTTAGCTAGCCATATCAAAAAGATTGTTCATTTATTCGTATTATGTTATAATAATAGCATTATTAACTAGGATACACACTATGAAAAACTTTGCGTTATGGCTATTGCGTAAAATTGGTAATAACATTATTTCATTCCCAAGAGCGCATTTTATATGGTATAAGCATGGACTACGCTATGAAACAGGGTTGTTTGTACTATACACACTAGGACGCTTTGCTGTCACTGGCATACTATTAACACTTATAGGCATAGGAATTAATATCGTGTTTAGTGTACATTCTGATGTTGTTATATTAGCGTCTATTGTATTCATGTATGTTTATTATGTTATAGAGTTTATTACTGTTATACTCAGTATTCAATATGACAAATATTGTAATGAGCTCAATCGTACTATGGATGCGCTTAAAAAGAAAGAAGCTGATTATGATCCCGAGGATGATATCATGAAAAGAGTACAGAATCTTCAAAGCTATGCTCAAGCTCAACAGGCATTTAATCATGCGGCTAATATGAATACTAATCAAGGATATGCGGCTACTCAAGCTAATTCCTATCAAAACTATGGAGTGAATCAAAAATGAGTCGTTATGAAATAAGTTATAGTCCACAGTGGATTAATTTGTTATTGTTTATTACAGGATCTGTGTTAGTAATTAATCATTGGGGCTGGGCAGGAGTGGGATTAGTCTGCTTGTTTGTGTACTCTCGTGAAGATAATTAACTTAGCATATAATGACTACCATCGTTTCCATTACTAATAGATTAAGTGGGATATATGACGATGGTGTGTATAGGCGTGAACTTAAGAGGGTTATGCAGGAATTAATTGAATTAGTTGGGCCGATTATATCTGGCTCTGATTATCCTGTATTAGCTGTGGGCGAGGGGTGGCGTATTAAGTTTGGTGGGCCTAAGCAACATCAATTACATTATGTAGAGTTTGATTCCGAGGAGTTAGCATCCTTTTATATACTAAAATACGGTGGGGAGATTGTTATTGAATAATATCTATCGTGCACGTGCGCTTCGCGCTTGTTCTCTAGTTCTATAGCAAAACCATGCCTAATTATGTGTCTATACCAGTTAAGAATGCCATGGAAGCTATGTCTTATGTGGAAGAATTAAAGTCTATGGGGCTTAAGGCTGGCGTGGATTTTACTTGGCGTTATAATGGTAGCCGTGGGGATTATTTTACCAACGACGATATTATCCCAGCTAGTGTAGATTTTACTTTTATTAATGAATCATTACTATCATATGCGGAGTTAAAATGGGGATAAAAACTATTGTTCGTACTGTTATTATGCGGGAAAAGGATTTAGTTAATATTGTTCGTGAATCTATTCCCAATAGTTTATGGGATCGTGTAGATTCCGAGCCATTAACTTATAAAGGAATACAACAGGATATTTTAATTAATGCGTTAATTAATCCTAACGCTGTTACTCCTAAATTCAGTACATTACCTGATTTATACACAGCTATGTTATATAAAGAGCGTGATTTGTATAATAAAAAGTATTTGAATTGGCAGTTAACCATGGATTATCCCGAGGGGCAGATATATGTACGCAGTAGGCGGGATCAACCCAATGAGCCATTAGTTCGTGCTAGATTCGAAAAGGATTTAAATGAATAATTTCGATTTAATTGTTAAAGATATAGCTATACATTATCCCCATCAAGTACATATTGAAATGCACAAGCATCAATATTGGTATATGTCTGCTTGGTTAGCTGGCCGTAATTATCATGAAGATATTGAATATGAGCATTATACATATAAAAAGAATAATATAGCTTATATTGCTATGTGTTTTAAAGACCCTGGAATGGCCACATTATTTGGATTAATTTATATATGATTCGCGTTAATATTAAAGATGATGCTTTTAATCGAGCTTATTGGAATGCCAAAAGAACATTACCTGTAGCACGATTGGAAACTCCCCGCCAATATGGTCAACGGTGGCGTGAAGCATTTAAATGCCGTGTTGATCCTGACGGTTCACACGGTCCCGGCAATATAACATATATCTTTGACCATGACGAAGATTATACTTGGTTTATGTTAAAATGGGGTTAATGTGAATAGTCACGAGCGTAGAATAGTAGAGCGTCGTTGGCCTTATGCTATTAATATAATTGAAGACGAGGATAATTATGTTGATGATATTTTTGCTTGGCTACAGAAGAATTTAGGCTCCCAGGGATTTACTCGTAAAAATAACCCTCGTTGGTGTTGGCGCCCACATTATGAAAGTACAGGTAATTTTGCCCATACGGCTGTGGGAGTTCAATTATATTTTCGTAAAGAAAAAGATTATTCTTGGTTTTTATTAAAATGGGGATAGAAATTCAAATTCCTTTTAGGGCATTTCATCGTGCGGCTTGCTCATTAACAGATACTGGGCGACCCATGCCAATTCAACACGATTATTTTTGTAGTCAATTTAATATAATTGACGTTGAAAATGGTATTGACGGGGATTTTATGGTTAAATTTAATACAGAGCATGACGCTATGATGTTTTTATTAAAATGGAGTTAATTTTAATTATTTTAATATTAATTCTTGCAATATTAACGGGATTAATCTTTATGGCATTTTTAATTGCTAGTATAATGGATTTAATTCATTATAGGCGCAATAGATTGTTTATTGAATTAAGGAGGGATCATAGTAAACCACGCAGGCCTGCCGCCAAATAAAGGATATTAATTATGATTTGTATTGAATTAGGCCGTAATGAAAAACCCGTGTGGTGGGATAATTTTATGAATTATGTATTTCCTGATTATAAGGACAGTATATTATTAAATAGGGACGACTGGGGTAAACTAGTTAATAGTAAATTATTAGAATTCGGGGGCCGTTTAAATAGAAATTATCATAAAAGTTATTTTTATATTACATTTAGGATTGAATCTAATTATACAATGTTTGTATTAAAATGGAGTTAGTGTGAATATTATGGTTGATTATGTAGAAGAAGAACAATGGCGCCGCAGAGCTACTAAAAAGAAAGTATGGAACAATGAAACCAAAGAGTGGGAAGACCAAGTACTGTGGCGCATTAACGGCGACTGCGATGTATTAAAGTGGCTAGAGGAAAATTATCCTAACATGAATGGATGGGGGACAGTTTTTAGCAACAACATTATTCTTATGGAAGAAAAGGTATATGTACATTATGCCTTATGCGCCAAGAGTTGGTAAAAACAATGTATTCTGTACGACTATCTAACATTATTGCCCCAATGCGAAATTGTGTGACAGCTACTCGCGGGGATTGGTTATTTAATAACAGCATTGAAAGAGATCAATGGCTTAAAGAAACACACGGGTTATCTGTCAGATCTGGTAGTGGATACGATGAAATTATGTTTGACAGTGAACAAGCCTATCTAATGTTTATGTTAAGGTGGGCATGAGATACTTACATATTCGACACCAAGAAGGCGAATACTTAAACAACGGACTAACCTTTTATCCATTATCCGACAAGGATAGCTTTGGGTTTATGTTTAGAACCGAAAAGCGATATTTTAGATTACGCTACTCCAAACGAGTTAAGCGATGGTTTTGGCAGTATGTACGATTAGAGCCCAAAGCATGGCGAATATTAAAAGGCGAAGATGTTTGACAATAGTTAAATTGAGTGCTATACTATGCTTTTACTTAATTGGATTAGCATATGGGTAGCAACGAATACTATGAAGGCAGATTAATGGAGAGCAATCAAGCTCTCCATGAAGAAATTAAACTTAGATTGAATTTTGATTCAATTAGTGTAGACGGGTCAACTAAAACCAAAGAAGATGTTACAATTAGTGAAGATATGATGGAGGTTGTTAGTCGCCATTTAACTAATACAGGCCGTTATAAAGTACAATGGAGTGCCATTTCCACAGGACGCCAAGCGGCCAAGATGAAAGGTGGCAATTTTGAAGATTTATGGTTGTTTGAAAAGCAATGAATAAAAAAGTAAGAACTGTTAATGACCATTTAGAGTTAGTAACTATAGAAGATATCGTTAATCATAAACAAATATCTGATATAGAGCTGAATAAAGATTTGGCTAATTTAAACAAATACGACGGCATTAATAACGAAAATAACTTTGCTGGCAATCGTTTCCTTTATCACTTTCAATTTCCTAATTTATTATATTGTACTAGAGAGCGTTCAGGCAAGCCCAGGGAAACATTATATGAGATGTGGGCCGATCCTGTTAAAAAGGCTTTCTTAATTGAACAAACTCGCAAAAGAAATAGAGGCGGCAAGGTCCCTGCTAATAATATATTTGAATGTTATAGAATTAATACTGGTTCGATTGTTATGTTTAAATCCGTAACAGCCAAATACTTGTATAAGAAATATAATGCTACAGCAGTATTAGATCCCACAGCAGGTTGGGGCGGCCGTATGTTGGGCGCATGGAGTTTAGGCATAGACTATGTGGGCATTGATACTAATATAGATATGAAGCCAGCATACGACGGCATGATAGACTTTTTAGATAATAAAGTCAGCTTTGGTAATGGCTTATTTTCTATGGAAAATCCCTCTAAATTAGAAATGATTTGGGACAGTTGCTTGGATGTAGATTTCTCCAAAATTAATTATGATTTTGTATTAACTAGCCCGCCATATATTAATATGGAATTATACAAGAACATGAAGCCCTGGGAAAACGATAAAGCCTTTTATGAAGGATTCTTTATTCCCTTGTGGCAAAAATGTGTGGATAATATTAAGCAGGGCGGAACTGTATGCTTTAATATTAGCCCTAAAATGTATGATGATGCTATCAAATATGGGTTAACTCCATGCCATGGGGAAGAGGATTTATTACAGCAGTTAGGGCAAGCAAAAGGTAAAAAGAAACAGGATAAGATTTACATTTGGAATTGCTAAATATATAACCATGAGATTATTTGAATTCCAAGACGAACAATTAAACGAAGGCGGCAAGTCCGATGCTGTTCGTTATAACTCCGAAATAGGAATGTTATTGAGCTTTTGTAGTGCTAATGTTGATAAGTTTGATCCTAGCAAACCTGAGCGCAGTATTCCTCCTAGTATGCTAGCCAATCCACAAAATACATATAATGACATTAAAAAGTTGTTAGCACCGGCATATAATCCTGAACTGTTAAAGCGTTGGTATGATTATGCCCAAGCTACTGTTAAGCCTATCGTAGTTAATAAGTTAGTTGAAGTGGGTGAAGTAGTTGATCAGTTTGATTGGGCAGGCGGAGCAAATATTAATCCAGAAACAAGTGCTGATATTGAGTTCGTTGGTAGCACTATATCCGGGGTATCAATTAAAGAAAAGTCTGGTATTACATTAAACAATCCTAGTCCTAAGGACTTAGGTTTAGAAGTAGGCGGCGATGCTTTCTTACGCTATGCTCGTCCAGAATATCTTTCTTGGAAAAAAGGTGTGTTCACCCAAGTGTTACAGTTAGCACAAAAGAATCCAGGTGTTCCTGTTGGCGGCAAAGATACAGCCAAATATTATGTTGTATTTGATCCTAAGACTAAGAAGTTTACTTGTAACGGCAAGAATCAAAAAGTAGGAACTAGCCAAGAGATTATGGCTGACATGGAAAAGAATGCTTATTGGCAACGAGCATTTGGTGATTGGTTTGTAGCTAATTATGCTACCCAAAAAGGTTTAATGGCGCCATTAGTTGAAGCTATTGCCGAGAAGTTTACAGCCATTATGAAAGCACACTTATCACAAGGTGGTACAGCGGCCAAGCTAGTTAAGTTTGTTAAGCGTCCTTTCTTTTATGTTAACCCAAGTCATGTGTACTATGTTCCATCCATCGATGACGTAGCTGACTTAACACTTAAAGATGTTGTGTTTGCCGCTCCGGAAGGCGCAACAATGAAGTTCATAGCATTGATTGGTATGAAAGACTCAGAAGAAAACGCACAAGTAGAAATCCATGTTCGTTATGCTAATGGTATCTTTGAAACTAATCCAACAGCCCGTGTCCAATCCCTGAAGAACGCACAGTTTTTATCCTGGGAACAATTATCTTAACTAATTAAGTTTAATGAAGATTAGACTTATAGGCCAAGCCAATGATAGCGGCATTGGTACACACTTCCATCACTACTCCAAAGCTATTGCTGAAATTAAAGGCATGAAGCCTGTTCTTGAATTAGTTGACTTCCAAAATCAGGAAGCTATCAAAGTTGCGGCATCGGCTAGTAAACAGGGCGATATCAATATTGCTTTTGTATGTGCTAACCTAAATGAATACTTCAACGGCAATAATATTAATTGGTGCGTGTTTGAATCTACAGTTATTCCACCTAAGTTGTTAGACATAATGAAAAAGCATCAACTATGGCTGCCAACTGAATGGGGTCGCAAGATGTCTTTAGAGAATGGATTAAAACCTATTCAAATTGATGTTGTACCTGAAGGTGTTGATGGTAATACCTTTCATCCTTATTTCAAACCTACGCACGATAAGTTTAGATTCTTATTGATTGGCAAATACGAAATGCGTAAGTCAGTTGAAGAAAGTATTGATGCTTTTGCTCGTGTATTTGGTAATAATCCCAATGTAGAGTTAGTAATCAAATCTGACTTCTTCCGTAATGTTGAATCAAAGAAAGCAGAGCTAGATGCTAAGATAGCAAGCACAGGTGCGAACAATATTAAATTGATATGGGGACACAGAACTATCGAAGACTTATCTAACTTGTATAGGTCAGCTGATGTATTCTTATTTCCGTCAAAGGCAGAAGGTTGGGGCTTACCTTTAATTGAAGCCGCGGCTTGTGGGCTACCATTAATTACTACATATCATTCGGGACAAACAGAGTTTATACAAGATATTAAATCATCTTGCGTATTAGTTCCTTATGAGTTAGAACCTATCGCTTGTCCTGAATATCAAGAGTTTTATCCAGCACCCGATGGTAACTATGGTAAGTGGGCAGTCAGTAGTGTAGACAGCATAGCCACAGCAATTAAACAAGCATATGACAATTATGCTAGTCTTAGCGTTCAAGCCGCTAAAAACAGTGAAATCATAAGGTCTAAGTACTCTTGGGCTAATTCAGCTATAAAATCCCTGGAAATCCTCAAAAAGTACGGTTTGTTGTAAGAAAACAACGAAACTAGGCCCTATCTATATGGGTCTGCTCCGAGTAGATTTTGGTTGACGAGAAATTGCCAATCAGCTATACTGCATGTATAGTAAATGAAAAGGAGCATTAAATGTTGAAATTCCAAAATATCGCTAAAGTTGGTCAAACTATCCGTGCTTATGACTTTAAGCCAATGATTGGTCGTAGTGACTGTTTCGTAGAAGGTAAAGTTTTAGCTATTGACAACAGTCAAGGTTACAAGGCTTTCAAAATCCGTGTTACTAAAGATGTGTTTGACAATAAAGAATATACAGCATTTGGTTATGGTGGTCGTGTTACTAAAGAAGTGTTCGTCCCAATGCAAGTGAGCTTCATGGAATATGACGCTCGTATTATTAACTTGTCTGAATAAGGAGAACTTAATGAAATCATCCTACAATAAAATCCCAACTAAAGCACAATATCAAGCAATGGTTAAGGCAATGCCTACTAAAGAATTAGAAGGCCTTGCTGAAACATTTAATCGTTGTGATTCAGTCGATACAGTGGAAGCATTGATCCGTGATGTTATTAACGCTGAAATGGAACGCAGGATTTATAATTGGGAGATGGTAACAGTATGAAATTTGAAATTCTTTGTAGCGAAACAGTTTGTTATCGGTTTACTGTGGAAGCTGAGTCAGAAGATCAAGCCCGCGACATGGTTATGTCGGGTACGGCTAATATTGGCGAGCCTTATGATGGTGATAATTTTGCGATAGATGATATTTTGGAGATTAAGCAATGATGAAAGCTGGAACATTCTATATTGGCGATCTTTGTTATGTCCTAAACGATCGGTGGGACGAGTTTTGTAGTTTAACTTGTAGTGACAACAATGTACTAGACGGCGAGTTTAATCTTAAAGATGGTACTCGTTTTGCTACATTTACTACCAAGTATGGTGATGGCACTTACGTTGACGAGCAAGGTAACAAGTATCCAGTAGATGCTGGCCTAATTGGTTGTATTAATGTTAAAGATATCGCCCCGTCAGAGATTGAGAATTTGGGTAGTGGTCGCGTAATTGAATTTCTACAAGACTTTAGTACATTTAGTGCAGGCGGTGTAATTAGATTTGGTAGCGTAGTTATTGATACTAGTGACGAGAATATTGAAGAAGAGGAAGAAGAAGATGAAATTTACTAATCGAGCTAATGTTAATATGACTAGTTCAAAGGGTGAGTTCCCAATTACATTTTCTGAACTTGTAGAGATATTTGGTCGCCCTGATGTTGGTCCTAACGCTGACTTGGATAAGTCTAGTTGTGAATGGGCATTAAAGTTTGAAGATGGCACCATTGCTTCAATTTATGATTGGAAGATGGGTTATCATACGCCAATGTTTGAATATGCTTGGCATATTGGCGGGCACTCAGCAGACGCTTATGATCGTGTAGTGGAGTGTATTACGCTACATCGCGATCGTTTAGTTAAAATGGTGCGTGATTATAAACCTAACGAAAGAGTAACAGGATGAAAACAATAAAGGAAGTAACCGATTGGGACTTGCCTAATCATGTTTACTTTGTTAATGACAGCAAAGATAAGATGTTTGCTTATGTAAAAAAGAGTACAGGCGAGATTAAAGAATTCAATAACCCATTACCCTTTAGTGCTAGTCGTCGCAAATTTAAAGAGATCAATAATACTTGGAACTTTATTCCTAAGGAAGTAATTCCAGAAGGCTTTGTTAAAATTGTGTTAGGAAGCAAGGGAGAAAAATATACCATTACTGAAGTAAACGGTGTAAGTCAATGCTCTTGTCCAGGATATAAATTTAGGGGCAAATGTCGTCATATTGAGCAGTAGCTGTCATGATATTGTTTCCTTTATTATCTGCTGATTAGCGTCTGTGTACTCTAGTCGCTGTGTGTATCGTTTAATAGCTGCTAATGGTATTGTTTGCTCTGTTAATCGCAACCCATCAATCCAACGCTGGTCTATACCAACAAACTCGTTACGCTTACGCAGTTGACGAGAGTCTTTGACAAACTTCATATTAACAATAGGATAGATGTTGTTATAACGCATACTGGTTAAAATGCCGTCAGCATATAAGTTTAGGTAGTGTTCTGTAATTACATTGTAGTAATTAACTGTGTCAATCATAACACACTTATCAACTAATGTAATCTCATTGCCCAATACATTAATAGTTGTAGTGCCAATAGGAGTATCATCAGTCATTGGGTAAGTAAATGCTCCAGCTTCCTTATTAAAAATTCTGTGCTGTTCAATAGTTTTAAGTGTTGTTCCATCACTAAATGTTAGTAAGTTATACCGCATAGTTGTTTCTTTTTGTTTGATCCATAACGGTTTGGCTGAAGCAAATACACCTTTATCAAAATCCCAAACTCGAATCACGTCTGACATTAGAATATTTTCAATGGGTTTTGTACTTTCATCTGCTAATGTGATCAATGTTCCTTCAGCTAAACAAATAGTAGGAACCCAAGTTAGTACTGTGGGACTATATGATATACCTACTGAATTGATAGCATAAGCGACTGCATTGATAGATTCATATAGAAATTCACTAGCGTTAAAGCCAACTGTTTGTGATCCGGTAATTCCAGTAAGTATTGGATTTCCACAATCGTCGCCGCTTCGTACAGCTTTTCTTTCTGAAGTAGTGCTAGTTGTCACACAACTATCTACGCTGATAGCATAAGTTGTCTGCCCGGGCAATCCCCAGATGACTCCGGCTTCAATTATAGGACTGCCGCCATCACTGGTTATGTCAAATGTAACGTCAGCAAATGGTTGGCCAAATGTATGTCCTGTTATATCTAAGATTGGGATAGTCGCAGGTCCTGGGCCCGCTGGGCCAACACTAATTCCACCGCCTATATTAATTCCACCGCCAATTTGTAATGGTGCTACCATGATTGTTATCCTTTAAACTTATAATGTATTTAGCTAAAGTTAAAAGTCAACAAAAAAGCACCGTAAGGTGCTTTTTGGTTTTATTATTACCGAGTTTACCGACCCACCAGCTTAATTTTATACTCAACTAAGTCACGAGTGTATGTTGCTAATATTATTTAGTGGGTAGTTAATGGCCTAGGATTTTTTACAGTTGGAACCGTGCCAGCGGGCATATTAATGCGGATGTTAAGTATAAGTCCAACCATTGGTTAATGTAGCTGGATTAGCTGGACCAGTAGCCGGAGTCGTAACCAGTACATTATATACACCTGGTGGAAATGGATTAGTGATTCCGGATATCTGCGTCGTTGAATCTATAGTAACATTGGCTAAACTGCATGACCCAAGCAGATCCCCAAACTGAGGATAGGTATTATAATCGTCTCCTGCTGTAAATCCTGATCCAGTGATAGTTACTGGTGTTCCGCCGGCCGCAGGTCCGTTATTAGGGCTAATCGAAGTAACTGTTGGGAAAGGTACTGCAGGTAAGCAAGTCCACAATGTATTTGGAACACTTGTTCCATCTGGATTGGTAACTTCTACACTTAATCCAGTGCCAGCAACTCCTGGTTCTGTTTGAAATATATAAGCCAAGGTAGGATTACCAAAACATACAAATTGAGTTTGAACAATACCACCAATTGAGCACGATGTAACTGTATCTAATAAAGTACCATACACTTCAACATAAGTATTGCCGTTGGCATATCCAAAATTAGGATTAACTCCTGTTACCGTAGGGCCTGGGGGAGTTGAAGGTTGCCCAACACTAATGCCACCGCCTATTTCGATACCGCCGCCTATTGTAAATGGTTGTGACATAATTTGTCCTTAAGGTTTTGGAAATGTTGGTGGGTTGTTAGTTCTATGCCACTCCCAGAAGCCTGGGTCGCCGGGTTTTGGATTTGCTGTTGTATACATGATTTATTTTCCTTATGCTATCACAAATGGATAGTTAAATGTTGCTGGATAACCTATGGTATGGTCAATGTAGAATACTAAGCCGCCACTGACATTTACTATTTGTACTATAGCTGTAGCATGAGTACTTCCTGGCCCAAATGAAGCAGCAAAATATCCCGTGCCTTGATTACTAAAGAATGTATTATTAGATGGTGTAAGGTTAGATACTGCTACTCCTGTTTTAGTAAGATCGTTAATAGTAAAGCCAACTGATCCGTTAACTGTAGCAGTAGTATCTTCTAATTGGTTCCCTGGGATAACTGGCGGATTCATTTCAAGATAAGTGATTGTTCCGCCTGTAATAGGAGCTGCTCCTGCTCCTATGTTAATTCCTGGTCCTATGTTAATTCCTGGTCCGATTTGTAATGGTGCTACCATGATTTAATTTCCTTTTGTATATTTATTAAACATTACTATATGTGCGCCATGTTGTTCCATTCCAGAACAAGCCAAAACTATTATTGTTAGTATTAACAACATAGTTGCCACTTGAACCCATAATGGTTCGCCCTACTGGGTTAATTGTTAAATTATTTGTGGCAAATGCTCCGCCTGCATCAGCAAAGAACACAGCAGTTCCTGTTATAGGAAACGCAGTTAATGTGGCTGTTACTGGATTACTAGTAGTGTCTACTCCATATCTATTGCCAACTACCGCATTAAAGTCAGATGATTGGATAGTAAATGCCGCTTCGGCCACACTAGATCCGCCACCCGCTGGGCCATATGTAACTTCTTTAGTTGTTGTATTATAGTAAACAGCGTTAGTTACATTGCCTGTGTCATTGCGAACTGGATCAATATACAATCCTGAGTTAGTTGGCACTGGGTCAACACCAGATGCTACGATAGCAATACTATTAACAGGTTGATTATTTGAAGCAGCCTCGGCACCAATAGCAATAGCATAAGCTCCTTGGCCTTCTAATCCAGCTCGAGTACCGAAAGCAATAGCATTAGCACCTTGTAACGCACGACCAGCTACTGCCCCAATGGCAATAGCAAAATCGCCCTGTTGTGCGTAACCAGCGTTTTCTCCAATAGCTACGGCACTATTACCTTGTAGATATTCACCAGTATTCCAACCAATAGCAATACTATGTATGCCTTGGCTAGTATTACCAGCACTCGTACCAATAGCAATGCCTGATTCTTGGAATGCTGTATTTCCTGATCCGCCAGCATTGTATCCTAAAGCAACACCAAATCCTAAACTACCAAATGGATTTCCATTTACATTGAGGTCGATGTTGCCACCAGCAGTACTAATAGAAACATTACTATTACCATTAACAATTGAGCTACCAATGGTTGTTGGACCATATGTAACTTCATTAGTTAAAGTATTGTAATAAACGACATTAGTTACATTACCTGTGTCATTGCGAACTGGAGCTACATAAAAGCCTGCGTTAGGCGCATCTAATGGAGTTGGATTGCCGTTAATAGCAATAGAGTTATTAGCTGAATTTGGATATCCAGCAAAGGATCCAATGGCTACAGCGTTAGCACCCATGTTAAGGTTACCAGCATAAGCGCCAATCGCTACAGAATAATCAGCTTGACTGATATAACCTGCTTGCCAACCAACGGCTACTGCCGCATTACCTTGTGTAGTATTACCAGCACTATGACCAACAGCTACAGCTTCTATACCTTGACTAACATTACCAGCATTGCGGCCAAGTGCTACAGAGTTAATACCTTGATTACCATTGCCTGCCCAGCGGCCGATAGCAACAGCTCCAACGCCTTGATTACTGTTACCAGCGTTAGTACCAATAGCAATGCCATCACTGCCTTGGTTAATATTACCAGCTATCCATCCTAACGCTATAGCATTTGCGCCTTGCGTAGTATTACCTGCTGATAAACCAATCGCAATAGCTTGTGGTCCTTGGAAATATCCGCCTGCTATATGTCCAATACCAATTGAAAATTCGCCTTGTGTTTCAAAACCAGCCGCTGAACCAATTGATATAGCGTTATCAGTTTGTGAATTAGCACCCGCATTTGAACCAATGGAAATAGCTTGGTACCCTTGTGTTGAATTACCTGCTCCATAACCAATCGAAATCGCTTCGTCACTTTGGTTGCCCCATCCAGCGCCGCGACCAATAGCAATAGCAATATTTCCTTGAGCTGAATAAGCTGCGCTACGACCAATTGCTACACTATAACTGCCTTGAGCATTAGCGCCACTGTAAGGACCAACTGCTACTGAGTTTGCTCCTTGGTCACCTGAACCAACACCAATTGATATGGAATTAGCATAAGAGCCGCCGCCAGCATTTCTACCAAGAGCAATGACATCAACAGTACTATACAAGCTAGTTAAGTTAGCACCATTGCCATTAATAGTAGCTCCAAATACATCGCCTTGAGCACTTACAACACCTAAAATTGTTAATGTGTTTGAATCTTTGTTATAAGTTAATCCACCAACAGCATCAACATTACCGTTTGTGTTAAACAATACTTGTGTATTTGAACCAGGAACAACAATATTACCTGTAATGTTACCAGCAAAGTTACCAACAAAGTATCCGTCAGTAATAATATTGCCAGTAGCAGAAACTACTCCTTGAGCTAATACATTACCTGTTGTGCTAACATCTCCGGCAGCAAGGAATTGACCGCCTTCTGTAAAGGTCCAAGTTTGTTGTCCACCGCCTGTAGCATTACTTGTATTAAGTGTAATACCATATCCACCTTGTAATGTTACATTAGCATTACCAGCATTACTACTTTGTAATGAAACATAGTCTGGCCCAGCAGAAACACTACTGTAAACACCAGGGTTATCATTAGCAGTGGTTAATAACTCAATACCAAATGCCTCTGAACCTAATGGAGGATTTTGATTTTGTTGAATTATACTAGTAGTTGAATTGCCCGCATTAGCTAATAAGAATGATCCAGAAGTAATAGAATTACTAGCAAGCCCGTCGACAATATCCATGTTATCAGCTGTAACATTAACTGAATAAAGATTATTCCAATAACGAGTTGGACGACCTAAGTTATATGTTGCATTAGCCGCTGGGTGCCAACCTTGATTTACTGTCCAACCAAACACGCTATTGTCATAAAGAATAGTAGCAGTATTTGCTCCAGCAATTAATCCAGCACCAGATACTGCGCCATCTGATAAGTTGCTAGCTACTGTAATAACTTTGCCATCACTAGTAATATTACCCGAAGCTGAAATATCAGTACCATAAAAATTTGTAGCTGTGATACTATTAGTAGCATTGATAGGAGTTAATACATTAACGGATTGTGTATAAGGACCACCAATAATAATGTTAGCATTAGCAATACCAAAAATGTTTGCTCCGCCTGTGCCACCAATACTGATGCCGCCACCATCAACGGCAATGCCACCACCACCAGTAACGCCTATACTAGTTCCACTAATATTAGAATGGAAAAACGCATCGCCAGAAGTTCCATATGTGTAGTCGCCAGCATTTAATTCTTGAGCAATTATTGTGCCAGGAGCAGTAAGTGTGGCATCAGAATTAAATGTCCAAATTGGATTGTCATCTACTTGAATATAAACATTACCACTTGGAGCGTCAATAGCCACTGTAGTTGTGCCATATTGAATATTTGTAGGAGTACTTGACGGAAGATTAGTTAACTGAGAACCATCTCCAATAATAAAATTGCCAGTAATATTGCCTGCGGCAGATACATCGCCGGTAATATTTGTAGCAGGAGTACTAATAGTAGTTGTGTGAGTAGCAGCATTAACCTCAATACCACCTCCGGCTACTTCGCCCATATATGCGCTTAACCCGTGTACTTCTAAAATACTAGCGCCTGGGTTGGCTACAAATGATGATTGTAGTATTAAGCCATTAGCGGCATTAGCACTATCATATGTAAAGCTAGAGTCGCCAGCAAATGCGCCATCAAGATTAAACTGAACTTGTGTGTTGCTGCCGCCTGGAGTAGCATTGCCGCCGCCACTAAACGGTTGTCCGTTTGCGTAAAAGTAGCCACCTGCTAAAATATTACCTGTAACAACATTAGCAGTAACAGAAAGATTATCCTCTGTTGCTAATTGTTGTATCTGACCTGCGCCAGCATTTACGATTAATGGGATTTGGTTTGCCATTGCTATTATTTCCTAGTGAATTAAGTTGTATATACCACGATGTTAGAACTGCCATTAGCAGTTAAAACATTAAAACTATTATTACTTGCTAGCGGCACAGTAACTGGGGCAGTCCATGTTCCTACTAAAAGTGTTCTTGTAAAAAGTGTGTTACCAATATATAAATTGCCAGCACTAACATTACCGGTAGCTGTAACATTAACAGCATTAATATTACCTGTAAAGTTACCACTACCACCATATGGTTGACCGTTAGCATAGTTAATGCTAGGATTGACAGTCTCGACTGCCACAACAGTTAACTCACCGTTGCCAGTACTGCTGGGCTGATTAATAGTTAACTGATCACCCGGCGCATAGCCTTGGCCACGCTGATTAAGGGTGACACTAGTAATTGAACCAGCGTTGCCACTATCGGCTATGATGTCAACAGTTAGGCCTGTGCCTGTACCTGTGTCAGCAATGGTTGGCACGTTGGCCGCTGTGGAGTAGCCTACTGTGAGGCCAGCGTTAAGTGTGACAGCAGTAGCCAAGCCAGTTATAGTGGCCGGCAATGTTAAGTTGCCATTTAATCCAAAAGTCCAACGCTGTGTATTAGCTTCTAACGCTATAAATGAATTTGATTGATAAAAGCTAGGTGGATATAATGGAGGTTGTGTAAATGCTAAATTAGTAACTCCGCCAGATCCGTTTACACTTGCGACTTCGATACTAACAGATGCGTTAGGTATTCCTATGAATGTAGAATCGTATGTAAATGTTTGGCCTACAGAATATCCGTTACCTGGATTGGTAATTCCTGCTTGCCATTCAGTTTGTGTGCCTGATTGATCGCAAACTAAATTAAAATGTATTTGGGCTGTGTTGCTGCCATAGCCAGTAAGGGTAGCATTGTATGAATAACTATGCCCTACTGGAAGATTTAACACGCCATCTGATGTTAAACTAAAAATAGCATTGCCATTAACTAAATTAGAAACATTACTAGTAGCACCAGTAAATGGTGTACCGTTAGCATAGTAATAACCGTTAGTTAAAATGCCTCCAACTTGAATGTTTCCAGTTAAGGACACATTAGCACTAGGAGATAATTCATAAGCCATACCTGCTACAACAGCAGAGTTAGCATTGTCTGATTGAATAGAGTAATGAGAACTGTTAGCTGTTTGTGCTGAAGTTGCTACATTAGAAAATGCTGCTAAGTTAGCATTAATGGCAAACAATGCTGTGTCGGCATTGATAGCTTGTGTGGCTAGTGCTGCTAAGTTAGCTGTATAAGCTGAGTTAGCATTAAGAGCAAATGGAACATTACCTACAATAGCATTAGCCGTAATATTAGTAATGTTACTACCGTCGCCATTAAGAGCACCAAAGATAGTATTGCCAACGATTGCGTTAGCATAAACATTACCTGTAGTTGATATATCACCTATAGCTGATAAACTAGTTACACTTCCAAAACTAGTTAAATTTGAATATACAACAGATGAACTTAATGTGTTGCCTAATAAATTAATAGCATTAACATTAGCAACAACATTGGTTAAATTTGCGCCATCGCCAATAAAGGTTGGGGCTGTAATAGCAATTGAGCTATCCCAAGAATTAGAACTGTAATTATAAATTAAGTTAGCATTGGCATTAGCAACTATAATACCAGCGCCATTAGCTAATGCGGCATTAGAAGCGTTGGCCGCTAATGTAAGATTAAGGTTTCCAATATTTGCTGTAGAGTAGTTAACTGTAACAACATTGCCAGTAAAATGCATATTTCCAGCATAAATGTTACCACTAAATGTACCTGAATTGGCATTAAGATATTGGGCGTAAACTGTAGAAAAACGGTCTGCTGAAGTACCAATAGAACGAGTGTTTGGTCTATCTGGAACAAAATTAGCCGCCGGAACAACAACTCCTACACCATTTGTAGCAAGGATTAAATTACCATTTGTATTGGTAGTTTGGATAGTATTGTTAGCGATTGCTATGTTACTACCTACCGGGCCGGCACTAAAAACCTGTGTAAAATTGTTATTTACATCATTAAATGCGGTACGTAGCGGGTCACCAGTGCCATCATTGGCAATATTTCCGGTGTTAATAATAATTTGGGACATCTATGTTATCCTTGGTTAGCTTTATTATTTAGTTAAAACGCTGTATAGCGGTTTTTGGCAGAATTAACCAATTTAGTGCGCCGTTTCACTTGTTTTATTAAGTTAGTGAGTGTATACTAGTTCTAAGTTGTGTAAAATCAACTACCGTTTATTACTACTAAGAAAGGATACAATAAACATGAAATATCAATATTCACGCGATACAAAAACATTTAAACTCCAAACAGCTCTTCAAGCAGGTGAAGTTGTTACAGCTTCTGTAGCACAAAAGCGTTTTGGCATCAAGAACTTGGCCGCTGAAGTTTCACGCATTCGCCACAATGGTTTTGCTGTAGCTACTATCAACCGTAAGGCTGGTAATGGCATTCAAGTAACTGAATACGCATTGACCAAACCATCACGCGAGTTGATCGCTGCTGGCTACCGCGCTCTTGCTGTAGGCTTGTAATCACACCTAAATGCCCCGTTCGGCGGCATTTAAAACCAAAAAGCCCCAATCCCTGGGGCTTTTTCATTGACAAGTAATTGATTTTAAGGTATAATCATTGTATGCTTAAAAAACTATTCGAACGATTAGGTAAATACCGTGTTATTTTGGACAGGCAAGATAACGAACCTTATTTGGAACGATATTATTTGTTCCTAAAGGATCGTAAGCACTTTCCATTTAATATATTCCTACACAAGTTCCTAAAGGGCGATCCAGATGATGTTCATGATCATCCTTGGCCCTATGCTACAATAATTTTATGGGGTGGCTATTATGAATGGATCCCATACTTTAATGAAATGGGTGAAATGGTTAGCGAAGTACAAAAATGGCGTGGCCCAGGGCACTTCCGTACTTGTTCGGCAGAATCATATCATAGAATTGAGTTGAAGCCAGGTAAGACTTGTTGGACATTGTTTATGCCTGGTAAGCAAAGAAGAGACTGGGGATTCCTAGTTAATGATGAATGGGTCCAACACGAACAATATTTTGAAAACCGCAAGGAGAAGAAGAATGCCTAATTGGTGTGATAACAGAGCAACTATTAGTGGTCCAGCAGAAGTAATTAATGAAATCAAAAAGATTATAGAAAGCGATGATGGAGAATTATTGAACTGGATGGTCCCACAACCTAAGTTTGAAAACGACCAAGACTGGTATAGCTGGAATGTAGAAAATTGGGGCACCAAGTGGGATATCAACGAATGTTATCTAGACGACGAAGAAGGTGATTCGATTAGTTTTAGTTTTAGTACGGCATGGGCTCCTCCAGTTCAAGCGTTTGAAACTTGGGCAAGAAGTCAACCCAATGTAACATTTCAGCTAGATTACTTTGAGCCTGGAGTAGGATTTGTAGGAACAGCTATATACGATGGCGAGTACTTCGATGATGAATGTACAGATAGTTCCAATGAACCAGAGTACTACAAAGATAAAGTTAAAGATGAATGGGGTTGGGAAGATGACGAAGAGCCAGAACCCTTAACTGAATGGTATAAACAAGGTGTAGAAGATAAAGGATTAGATAAATGAGCGATATTATTTTAGGAATTGTAATCGGTATTGGATTAACATTTGTATTTGTATATGTTTATATTAGAAGCGTAGTTCGCCAAGTTATTGGAGAAATTGATTCTAAAATTAAGCAAGCCTCGGATACTTTAATGCCGGTTACTGTCGAACGAGTTAACGGCCAAATCTATTGTTATAGTGAAGAAGACAAACAGTTTCTTTGTCAAGGTAATACAATAACAGAACTTCGCGATGCTATTAAAGCTCGCTTTCCGGATAAAACAGCCTACTTAGCAGGCGGTGACGAAGACCTAGTAAAAGAACTACAAACACAATTAAAGGAAGTCACAATTGAAATTAGCTCTAGCAAGTGATATCCATTTAGAGTTCGGACCTATTGAACTCAAGAATGAAGAACAGGCAGATGTATTAGTTCTTGCTGGCGACATCTGTGTAGCTAAACACTTCACAGATGGTAGGCCCACTTACTTAAAGCATTTGGCTAAAGAGTACAGGCAGTTTTTTGACAATGTTTGTCGAGAGTTTCCCCATATAGTTTACATCATGGGCAATCACGAACACTACTCGGGAGATGTTGCCCATACTGAAAACATTCTTAAGTATCATTTGGACTATGGTAATTTACATATCCTTGAGAAAGAGTGTTGGACTCATATGGATCATACATTTATTGGTGGTACACTATGGACCGACATGAACAATGAGGATTCGTTAGCTATGAATTATGCTCAAGGATCTATGAATGATTTCCGCGAAGTGTTAAACAGCAATAGAATGGTTGTGCGGAATGTTCCTATCTACGAAAAGAATCCTTTGTGGACCGATGATGGTCGTAACGGTGGGCAGTATAGCAAAGATGCCACAGGTGCCATGATCAATATTGGCTACAAGAGCAAAGAAGAGCCGGCTCGATGGACTCCTGAAGATAGCGTGGTTGACCATAAGAAAATGTTAGCCTATGTTGACCATGTTACACGCGATCCCGGCAGTTATATTGTTGTTGGTCATCATTGTCCGTCTGAGTTAAGCGTAGCAGATGTATATAAAGGTAACTTACTAAACGCTGCTTTTCGTAGTAACTTGGATGATTTTATTGAAGCTAGGCCACAGATTAAGTATTGGCTACATGGACACACGCATTTTAATTTTAACTATTGGATTGGCGATACTAGAGTAGTATGTAACCCACGAGGCTATGTTGGCCATGAAGCAAGTGCTGATTGGTTTAAATTACAATATTTGGAGGTGTAATGAAAGTAGGATTAAGTTATAGTCGATGTTTAGTTGATCTCTACGAAGGGGTTGTGGACATTGACGATGTATTGGTTGTTATTGCTCGTACTAATTTTGATCCACATATCGATGAGGAGTGGGAAGACATTTGGCAAGGATATCATGCTCGTCAAAGTTGGAGTAGTCCGGAGTGGCAACACTACCCAACCGATAAACACAAATTGGCTTTTAGAGCTATATCGATGGAACTATACGATTCCGGCAAGCTACACCAACCTCGTAAGTTTGGCGCACACAGCACACGCAGATCTGAGATTTGGCTAGAAACCGTGTTACCTGATACCGAGTTGGCCAAGCGCCCAGCAGTTAAAGAAGCATGGGATAAGTTCCAAGTACTAGCTGAATTAACTAGTACCAAATTAGATAAGGAATACAAATGAAATGGTTGACTTACTCGGGAATGTCTGTTATAATAACAGTTAATCCATTACACTGGCGTTATATGCCACAAGGTGGCAGAGCGTTTACAGATGAATGGGCAGGACCTAATGAACGTACTTGGTACGTTAGTTGGTTGTTTTTAACAGTAAGACTATGGATAGATGACGGGAGTTGGTAATGACAGATATTGATTTAACAAGTATAGATGACCCGTTAGATGGTAGCGAAATTGTTGAACTACGATTAGATCGCGAAGAGTTGTATCAGCTTATGTTATATGCTCATGAACAAGATATTACACTAAATCAGTTGGTTGAACAAATTTTAAAAGATTATATCAAGGAATACAAAAATGAAAATTTGGACAAGTAAGTATCGTAATCACTGGGTAAGCCCGTATCATATTCTCAAGCGAGTTTGCTTTTGGGAAAAGGACGATGGAGTCTTTTATGACCACGATGTAGCGTATAAACCTGTATATGGAACTTGGGTTAAGATATTAGATCCTATTTGCCAACTATGGCAAAAGTTCCTAGACACAGTCCACCCACGCTGGTCTTATATCAAGATTGACTTTTGGGACACTTGGTCAATGGATCATACATTAGCTGATGTCATACTACCTATGCTCAAACAGTTACGTGATACTAAGCATGGTAGTCCATATGTCGACGACGAAGATGTACCGGTACACTTACAATCTGAAGGCTACAAAAAAGGTCAGCGTCGTAAGAAAAAAGGTGTAGAGGTTAACGCACACGCTGTAGACATGGGCGATGAAGATACAACACTACATGACCGTTGGGACTGGGTGCTTAACGAAGAAATATGGGCATTCGAACAATTAGTTGATGAACACTCCGAAGATAAGTTTTGGGATCATAGTGGCTGTAATGACACAGCGCCATGGGACGAAAATTACGTAAGTCCTAAATGTGATTGGGAAGGACTTAAAGCACATCAAGCCCGGATGGATAACGGATTTAGACTATTTGGAAAGTACTTCCGTGCCCATTGGGATTGATTTACAGTTATTGTTATGCCAGCGTTTAATATTAGCGATGCTACCTTCTAATCCGCAATGAGGACAGGTTAATCGTTTGTATGGTTTGTTAGTGTAAGTTTTACCTTTGTTCCAAGCAGGTTTACCTTTGAGGCTATTGCCAAGATTGATACGATGCTGTTCGGTTCTAGGTGGTTGTTTAATAGATTTACCTGTTTTAGCCATTGAGATGTTAGGGCATTTTTTACCTTTTGAATGGCTCGGTTTGCCTTTGATTAGAGTTGAATGTGCTGTAGCGGCTTCGATACGAATTTGTTGAAATAGTCGGGCTGTTATTTTGTAGCGTTGATGTTTATTATTACTTGCGGTCATTCGTTCTAGGGCTTTTAGCATTTGTGCCCGTGGGCGAGTATCGGCAAGCATTTTAGTTAGAAGGTGATGACAAATGAAGTGTTCTTTTGCTGTAAGTTTTACTTTGTTGGATGGATCTTCAGGATTACCGACTAGCTGTCCAGCTGGACCTTTGCGAGTTCTGTTTTTGAAAAAGCACTCAGGAGTAATATGATGTTGTTCGTTATAACCAGTATTAGTACGAGTCCTGGCATTATTGATAATGGCAAAATACCATTTAGTGTATTTGTTGGGTATAAATATCATGCTGATAGTTCCTTATTAACTGTTAGAGCCGGTAGATATGTCCAGTATCGTGATCGGCATTCTTATTTATCATCTCGTCTAACACTTATTAAATTTATTAAAGGACCGCAAGGTCCGTGGAAACCACGTCGGATCAACGGACAGTGGCATTGGCTCACTACAATATATCGTAGAGAACGGAATATTGCTGTGTATCCGCATCAAGGCTATGAGTTTGGAGATGCTGGTGATTTTATAATAGATAGTCTGAAAAACTAATGACTAACAAAGAAAAACCAAACATAGAAGTTAAAGAATAATGACTAGCGGACATTCTGTTTTTACACATCACGAATTACATGACGAACGACACACTAGTCTAAGAATTACTTTAGATGAATACGAACTGTGGGTCAAAGATTTTATCTGGGACGCCTTACATGGATTGCGCTATGGACAAAGTTTTTGTAATCGTTTTAATATAAAAGATAACTTATTATATTATACAATGACTCCTGAACAATCAGACGATTACATAAGGAAAACTTATATTGCGTGATCCTGAATATACATTCAGTGTTAGGGTAACACTACAAAATGATCTTGATAATATATTAAGATGGGACGAAGTGTGCTATAAAGCAGTAGAATTATTTGGTTTACCTGGTGGTAGATACATTACTGACATTGGCGGTAACTGTATGGATTGGATATTCAAAGAAGAACACGACGCTTTGCTATTCAAATTGAAGTTTGGTGAGGTAACCGCATGATAATACAAGGTGAATTTATTCATTCAAAAGAGCAATATAATCATGCTCACAGAATAATTAAATCTTTTGGCATTATTGAACAAATATTGGATTGGTGTAAACATGAATTGGTAGCCGAATGGCGCTGGCAACTAATAGAAGTAAGCACTCATACCAAAAATGGTGAATATATCTTCTATTTTGACTCCGAAAGAGACTATCTTTCCTTCTTAATGAAGTGGAGTTGACAATTAAATCCAATTTTGCTATAATAGTTCTATAGTTAGATAAAGGAGTTTAAATGTTAAATCCCATTCCCCATTCGGGGCTATTTGTTACACCAAAATCGTTTGAAGAACTTATGTCTATGACAGAAAATTGCTCTGGCGATGACAACGAACGAAGGTTAGTATATCTTGGCGCAATGATGGCATTAAATCTAGCGCATGACTTAGTAGAAGAACTTCATATTAAGGAAAGTGTATAATGAAATCATATCGTTTTTTAGGTGAAGAAGCAGAAGTGCTCGGTGGACGGTTAGATGCGGCTCGTAAAAGTTTAGCCAGCGCAAAATCTGAATGGTCTAAAACATATTGGAAATCTTGTGTGGATCGACTAATGTTCCAGTGGAAACAACTTCCGGTATTACATGACGCAGACGCATTGGTTACAATTATTCCTAGATGGACAATAGATTATAATTTTTTTGAATCACAACAAGAAGGCAATTTGTATGGTATCACTGACAGAGCATACGACAAATTGTTTAGACAAAATGCCAACTTAGACGCAAGTTGGAACGCACATCGCGAAGCAAGATTAGCAAGGAATCAATAATGGTACAAATAGTTTATATGGATAAAGATTCAAGAATCTTTTATGTTAAAGAACGATACACAGTAGATCAAGATGATTGGATCAAATACACTAATCATCTCGGCGAGGAATTTACTTGTCGTACAGAAGCATTTAACGAACGATTTACTCCAACGGAGAAATAATGACAGACGATAGATTAATGGTAGCAGAAGCAGTATTCGCAGGACTTATCGGAGAAGAACATTTAACTCAGAATGAGATTGATGAAATGTTCGAATTGGTATGCGATGCTGCTACTGAACAAGCATTGGATGAAGCTCGACAGCGAGGGTGTAATGTATTCATTGGCTACGAGGACGAATCAGTACACTGATGAGTTTCTACTTAAAAGAATCGCCCATTGACTTATCCAAAGTTACAGCTATCGTTAATGAAATTATTAACAGTAAAAGCTATACAGTCCGAGAGCCGTATCACTTAGAAGCAAGGGAGTGGTTTAAAAAAGACCCATCGGGCCAAACTATTCCTGAATCTATAATGACAAAGGATCAAGCCTTAGAATTTGCCGAAAGGTTACGACGATCCGAAGAACTATATGGCAAGCGATGTAAGTTTAATCACTACGACATCAGTAAAGAAGCTACACAAGAAATTATTAACTTATTGCCAAATAGTATTAAGAATCAAAACATAGTGTTAACTTTACAACACGCAGGAGATGGGGATTATCTATTATTACATACTGACCATTTAAGAAAATCTAGCTTCTTTGTTGTATTATCTGAACCTGATATGGAAACTAGATTCTATAAAAAAATTGTAGACTTTACTGAATATGATTTCCTCAAATATGCTAATCCAGACCACTTAGAAGAAGTATATAGATTAGTAATGGAGAAAGACGTTTGGTATCTGTTTAATCAACTAGAGTTTCATTCGGCACATGAGATTAAAGATACGGTTGACCGATTTACATTTTGTATAGAGTTTCCAGATTTAACTGCTGAACAAGTTTTGGCATTATTATAATTTTGTTATTGAAAAAATCAATAAGCGTTATTAAAATTATTATTGAAAAAATCGCTAATTTCGCTTGATCTTATTAGTAAATACTATTACAATATTACTTTACTATAAGGAGATGTCAATGAGTATTACTATTAAAAATCTTGAGTCGGCATTGGCCGGCGAGTCACAAGCTCATATCAAGTATCGTTATTTTGCTAAGATTGCTCGTGCCGAAGGCTATGAGGAAGTAGCAAAGCATTTCGAACACACGGCAGACCAAGAATTGCTACACGCATGGGGCCATTTAGAATTGCTTATCGGTAAGCCAACTACCAAAGAATGTTTACAAAAGGCTATCGACGGCGAGACCGAAGAGTTTACCTATATGTACCCAACAATGCTTAAAGAAGCAGTTGAGGAAGGTAATCAACAGGCTGCCATCGAAGCACAGCACCAAATCGAAGAATCAAAAGAACACGCTGAACAATTTGCTGAAGTATTGGCTAAAGCTGAAAAGCGTTTTAAAGCATTGGCTGGAGTTGAAAAACGCCATGCCGAAGCATATCAAACTAAATTGGAGACACTATAATGAATCAAATCATGCGATGTGTAGTATGCGGACACGAGTTATCAGTAGCAGATTGGGAAGCACTTCCAGACGATGTATGTTGCCCGGAGTGTGGTGTAAGTAAGTCAGATTACGAGCTAATTACACTCTAATTCGTTGTGTATATACAACACTTTTAAGCCCCTTAATTGGGGCTTTTTTGTGGGATTTCCAAAAGGTTGACGAGAAATTGCCAATTTGTTATACTATTAACATAGTAAACAAATAGGAGAAGCAAATGAAATTAGCAATCGGAAATCAAATTAGTTGGGTAAGCGCAGCTGGTAAATTGAATGGCGAAATTACTAATATTGTTCTTAGCGAAAATGCCGCAGGCAATACAGTTCCGTGGATTGATGTAAAATACAATGGTAACCGTACAGCTCGTCTTTGCGCTATTGATATGAACCTTAAACAGCTCAAAGTTTCGTTGTATGAAAACAACGATTTAGTTGAAAGAACCAACATAATGACTGGTAAAAAGTACATGGAAAAGGCTAATACCCCATTGTTTTTATCCCCTGCTAGCGAAACTTACTGGAGTATGTAATTCGGTTGACGATTAATTCATTTGGCACTATACTTGCATTATAGTAAACAAAAAGGAGTTTTAAATGGCTTATATTAACGCAAAAGATGTAGCACAGATTCGTAAAGAACTTAAAGAAACTTTCCCTGAGTTCAAGTTTGGTGTTCGTAAACGTGATGGTATGGCTGTATCGGTAACTATCAAATCAGGTCCAACAGACTTTAGTTCAATCTTTAATCAAGATGCGTACAATCAAAAACGTCAGTACGCACAAATTAATGGTTACCATATTGATAGTTTTTACAAAGAACACGCACCATTTTTAAAGCAAGTTCAGCAAATTATCAAAACAGCTCCAATCCGCGGTGAAGGTTATCACAAAGGTACTGGCTACTATGACCGCAGTGACGCAATGACAGATTACTTTGACACAGCATATTATATTGATATTAATATTGGTGCGTGGGATCAACCATACGAGGTGAAATAATGGAACAGGTATTTGAATTGGAAGCCAAAGAACAAGAACAGTTCGAACGCGAATATGCGGATTGGTGTAAGCGTTTCGATATTAACTATATTGTAGAGCAGGAAGAGGAGGCGGAAAATGACTAAGTTTTTGGTTGGAGTATTTGTTGGTATCGCTATTTCTACAGTGGGTCTAAGTGGTATTGCCCGTGTAGTAGATAAAGGTATTGATCAAACCAAAACGGTTATCCAAGAACAAGCAAAGTAATTTTGGTAAACCAAAAGAACTAATATAGTTGACAAATATAATCAAATCAGCTATACTAGTAACAGTAGTAAAGTAGTAAATTTAAATTAACTTAAACAGGCATCTTAGAAAGGCATCAAAATGACACAATCTTTATTCACAGTAGCAGGTACATCTAATCGTCAAGGCGAGGTTAAAGTTCGTTTTGCCAATGATTTGGTAAGCCGTATTAAAGCGTTACATCGCGCTGGACACACAGATGTAAATCTCGTTGAGCTCCCAAAGCCAATGACAAAACTTGAAGCACTTCAGTATCTTCAAGAGCAAGGCATCACACAAGGTGACGCTGGCTACGCAGTAGCAAGCAAAGTAGCTGAAAAAACTAAACTAGCCAAAAAAGGCGAAGTTAAAGTTAAGGCAACTAGCGTAAAAGCTACTGCCAAGGCTACACCAAAAGTAACAGCCTAATAACTAAAGGCAGGCTTTGGCCGTAAGTCCTTTAGCATTAATTTAACTTCAGACAACTATTTTTATATACGGAACAAAAATGCGTAAACTATTAATGACACTGATGTTAGGTTATTGTTTAACAGCACAAGCATATTTTTTCGATGATCATGTATTGGTACATGATGATTACTTAAAACAAGATTTCAATATTGGTGTAATGGTATTAAAACAAGACCACCCAGCACCAACTATTATTGCTTTACACACCTGCTTTGGACTTGACCCACATGAAATAGGTTGGGCTCAGCTTTATCAAACTTACGGATACAATGTTGTATTGCCAGACAGTTTTACAGAGCGTGGTTACACACACGAATGCGTAAATGGTGTAAGAAATTCAGCATGGTCACGCACATATGATATTGAATATGTATCACAATGGATTAAGCAACAACCTTGGCACAAAGGTAAAATTGGTGTAATTGGTTGGAGTCATGGTGGCTCTGCTATCAATTCATTTGCCCCAACTAAACGAGCAAAACGATCCGTAGATGCTATGATATCATATTATGGTAATTGTGTAACTGAACTTGAAAAGAATCCTTTGGTCCCATTACAAATGCATGTGGGCGCCAAAGATGATTGGACATTACCGGGCCCATGCGTAGCATTAAAAGAATATAATAATCCAAAGCACGACATTAATTCTTACCCTGATGCTTACCATTCCTTTGATTTACCTGTAGCATATAGAATTAAATGGGGCGGCCATGCGTTAGCTTGGGATGAGTTTGCGGCTACTCAATCAGCTATTAAAACTAAAGAATTCTTTGATAAAAACTTAAAAAATTAATAACAGTTAGTATTATAAGCGGCTTCGGCCGCTTTTTCACAACTATAATTTCAGTTTGGATAATTAAAAGTATGACTGATGCTGAAATTGATCAAGAAGTTAGGCTAATCATAATGGAACTAATGATGGTGCTACATAAACATGGCATCAAAGAAGTTCATATGGGTGCCTTGATGCGCTTAATTGGTGTTAGCGATGAAGAAGCGCAAGAGTGTGATGAAGATCGTATAGAGCTCACAGATGATTTTAGTAAATACATTTCTCAAATGGTTGATTTAACATCAGCCGATAGCGGTAACCAAACTTTACATTAAATGAAACCTTTAAAAATTGTTGTAGTAACTGGCGGCTTTGATCCGCTACACTCTGGACATATTGCTTACCTTCAAGCCGCAAAAAAGCTGGGAGATATATTAGTAGTTGGTGTTAATTCAGATGCTTGGCTGATGCGTAAAAAAGGACGAGCATTTATGCCTTATTCGGAACGCTCGGCTATCGTACAAAACATTGTAGGAGTTGATTATGTTATTGACTTCAATGATTCAGATAACTCAGCTAAACACGCTATCACAATGGCCCGACAAAGTTATCCAAATGATAAGATTATATTTGCTAACGGTGGCGATAGAACTAGTACCAACATTCCTGAAATGGATTTAGTCGATAGCAATCTAGAATTTGTATTTGGAGTTGGTGGCGAAAACAAAATGAATTCATCATCTTGGATACTACAAGAATGGAAAGCGCCTAAAACAGAACGCCAATGGGGTCATTATCGTGTACTACACGAAGCTCCGGGCATGAAGGTTAAAGAGCTTACAGTCAATCCAGGTAAGAGTTTAAGTATGCAACGACATTTTAAGCGTAGCGAGTATTGGGTAGTAGAAGAAGGCGAAGGTCGTGTAGCAGGTGATGACAATATTGTAAAACTCAGCACACACGAAACAATTGACATTCCAGTAAATACTTGGCACCAATTAATTAATATGTCAGACAATCCGTGTCGCATAGTTGAAATACAATATGGTGAAGACTGTCAAGAAGAAGATATAGAACGTAAATGACCTTACCAGTTTTTAAAAACGGTGACTCTCTGTATACCGTAATAATGAGAGATCCAGAAGCACGAAACCGTTTACAAAAATGGACAACTACTAGCCGTTCAATTCAAGCAAGAGTAGATGACAATAAATTACATATCTTTGACCACAATACCCTTAGTCTGTTTATAGTAACTTGGACACATAGTTGGGACAATATATTAGTTTGGGACTGTTATGCCAAACGACACGTTTATTTCTAATAAAAATTTGACTATTATTGTAAATCGTGTATAATTAACTAGTATGCACTATCTTTATCTTAAGACTCACTCGGTTACTGGATTAAAGTATCTGGGACAGACAGAACGGGATCCGTTTAAATATCGAGGATCCGGGGTTGACTGGAAACTACATTTAGCAGAGCACGGAAAGAATCATATTACTGAAATAATATGTCAATCTGATGATAAATCGGTAATTGATAATGAAGGGCGACGACTTAGTGAGAAATGGAATATAGTTGAGAGCGCAGAATGGGCTAATAGGATTCCTGAGTCTGGCGGAGGGTTTGGTCCTAAAGGACGCAATAAAGGCACTACTCCAGTGATAGATAAAGCCGGTAATAAATTTAGAGTAGCCGTTGACGATCCTCGGTTTATATCCGGAGAGTTAGTAGCACATACTAAAGGTAAGGTAACCGTAGTTGATAAAGCTGGCAATAAATTTAGAGTAGCAGTAGATGATATTAGAATTAAAACTGGCGAGTTAGTTAATGCTACAGCCGGAACTACTACAGTAAAAGATAAAAATGGCAATGTTATGCAGGTATCAGTAGACGATCCTCGGTTAGCATCGGGCGAGTTAGTAGGAATAAGGGCAGGAATTAAAGAAGTAATAACTTGTCCTCATTGTAATAAAACTGGCGGTCTTAGTATCATGAAAAGATGGCACATGGATCGCTGTAAGAAAAAAACAACTTAATCAATAAGGTTGACTATTAGCGCATTAATGCGTATTATAGTGTAATGCGAAAGCATAATATTAATATAAAGGAAATTAAATGTCACAACAACATGACGCTATTGTAGCGGCTTATAATACATATATCGAAGAAAACACTAAGTTTACAACTAAAGGCGTTAAAGCATCTGCCGCCAGGGCACGTAAAGCATTACAAGAAATGTCTAAGGGCATCAAAGAGCGTCGTAAAGAAATTACAGCAGAAAAAGAAGCATTGTCTGTTAAGTAATATGGCAACAAGAAATATCATCGAAGATCCAGATACAGGCGACTTAATCCTGGATCTCGGTGATGAGCTCTGTCGTGAAGCCGGCTGGAAGGTCGGCGACACGCTAGAGTGGATTGATAATAAGGATGGCACATGGACCTTACGCAAGAGCAATTGGCTCAAGAACAATTGGATGAAATTCGTAACGCACTTAAAAAAATTAATGACCCGACTCCGGTAACAGAAACAGAAGATACTGTTACAATAGCAGGTTATGAATATTCAAGTTCATATAATCCGTTTGATTTAACTTATAATAACGGTGCGACAACTGATACCATTACACTTAATCCAGGAGCAGCATCTGGATCGTTGTATAGTAATACTGTTATTGGCGGCGGATACACAATCTCTCCTAGTTTAACTGGAGCTAACACTGGCCCATATACTATCTCTGCCGGAGCAGGAACTGGATATAATTTTGGCGCAACTAACGCCACTAATACTTCTTTATACACCAATGCTACTGGTCAATTAAATCTCGAAGGCGATAACGCTGACATAAAAATTAATGGTCGTAGTTTAACTGATGTCATACAAAAACTTGAAGAAAGATTAAATGTCTTAGTTCCAAATCCAGAATTGGAAAAGGAATGGGATGAACTTAAAGAATTAGGCGACAAGTATCGCGCATTAGAAGCCAAATTAAAGGAACAAGGTGAGATGTGGGCTAAACTTAAAGCTATGCCTCCACCGGAGCCATTATATTAGTAGTTAACGGCAAAAAGGTACCGAAATGATTGCTTTTTTTATTGTTCTGTAGTAAACTTAGTAAGTATATATAGTAGCGAACACCGAACGGGCTTGTCCGGAATATAAATGTAAGTCACGCACCGGATGTCAGTTTGAATCCGATTCGAAAGAGGACTTCGGAAATCCTTTTCGTTGACAATATGGTATTGTATATTAGTTGTTTAATATACGAAAGAGTAAATGCCAAAGAAGGCCGAGGTCTCGTACCTACACTCTCCATCATTGTCAATGCGCTCATCCTGAGCATCCGCTGAACTGGCCCAGTTGTGCCGTGAGGAGAACGAAATGAAGAATATCTTATTATCGTTATTACTAGTAGTAAGCAGTATTGTAGTACAAGCAGCAGAAGTAAAACAAGAAGTAGTTGTCTTAGCAGACAATACAACATTTACAGGACAGATGGTTGGCCAAGCTACATATTTTGTAGAGCGTACTGTAAATTTAATTGCGACACCATTCCTTTCAGACAAGGATGTAGAGTGTTTAGCTCGTAACATATTTTACGAGTCGGGTAGCGAACCAACCGAAGGCAAAATTGCTGTAGGTATCGTTACAATTAATCGTGCCCAAGATCCACGATTTGGTAAGAGTGTATGCGAAGTAGTAAAAGCTCGTACAGTCGTAACCAAAACTCGAGAAGTTAAAAAGACAGAAGTAGTCCATGTTGGCTATTTTGGTCGCCCAGAAACTGTTACCAAAACTACAGAAGTCGTACAGCAAGTTCCGGTATGTCAGTTTAGCTGGGTATGCGCTGGGTACGTTTCGAAACCTAAATCCGATGATGAGCGTTGGGTAGAAAGTAAACAAATCGCCGAAGGTATTGCCCGCGGGGAATATAGTGAATATCGTACCAAATATGGTACTGCTATGTACTTCCATTCTACTGGAATACGACCAGTATGGGCTAGCACCAAGAGATATATTACTAAAACTGGGCATCATATCTTTTACGAATAAGTTGACAAATAACTCATACTACGCTATAATAGTAGTATGAGTTATAAAATTAGTTACTCCCATCTTAATGTTACATACAGCAAGTACTTTGCTACTCTCGGCGAAGCACTCAAGTATTCTGTTTACAAAATTCCCTTTAACAGTTTAAACGGTATAGATAAAGTATGAGCTTTCATTTAGAAGGACCGTGGTTATCCACAACTGGCAAGCAAAAAACTAAACGCAAATGGGCAAGTTCTGAAGCTAAGAAACTAGCACAAGCACGACAAGCTGATTGGGATCGTAAGCTAGTTGAGTTTGATAAAATGGCTCCTAAGTTTAGCACAGGCCCTTACAATTCTCCCCGTAAAACTATGTCGGATTTCATGCCCAAAACTCCGCCAGGCCGCGAAACTCCAAAGATTGAATCCAAAGATACAGGTTGGGTTCCTTGTGTTAAAGTCAAAGATAACACTTATACTGGTACTAAAGTTAAAGGTATTGGCACTATGCACAAGTCCAACGGAGTGCCAATTTTTAGCGACGAAGAAGCTAAAGATATTAGTTCTATGCGTAGATAATCATAAGTAATATACGAGGGAGAGAAACTAAAAAATTGGCAAAAGATGATGTTATAAAAATGGAGGGTATTATTACAGAAGTGTTAAGAAATACCCAATACCGTGTAAAATTAGAAAACTTTGAAAACCCAGTACTTGCCAGTTTGAGCGGTAGAATGCGTCAGAACAATATTAAAGTTCTAGAAGGCGATACGGTAGAATTAGAATTTTCCCCTTACGATCTCAATCGTGGGCGCATTACACGCAGACGCTAAATATTAGCATGAACGATATTCGCAAAACAATCGATTTAGTCGAAGCTACCACAGTTCCAGCTAAACTAGAAACAACACCATTACCATACAAGCCTAAAGATTTAGAGCCTGTTATGAGTGCCGCAACTATAGATTATCATTATGAGCACTTGGCCAAAGCCTATGCTAAAAAATACAATGCTGGCGAAGGCGATCCTAAATTTAACCGCGCTGGGTCGTTCTTACATAATAAGTTTTTCCCACAGTTAAAAGCACCTAAAGGCGCTAATCGTCCTAAGGGAGCTGTATTGGAGCTTATTGAAACTAACTTTAAAACATATGAAGACTTTAAGGAAGAATTTAAAAAAGTGGCCATGGCCCTTCAAGGTTCAGGGTGGGTATATCTTAGTACATCGGGTACAATTAAGACTATTCCTAATCACCAAGTGCGGACTGATATCTGTCTTCTCGTCGATTTTTGGGAACATGCATGGAGCCTTCAATACCAATGGGACAAAGAAAAGTATATCGACAGCTTCTGGAAGATTATCAATTGGGAAGTTTGTTCCGAACGCATATGATTACCATTACCGAATCTGCTACAGCTAAAATTAAAGATATTTTAGCAGAAGAAAATAACCCTAATTTGAAATTACGAGTATTCGTACAAGGTGGCGGATGTTCTGGGTTTCAAACAGGGTTCACTTTAGACGAAGACCAAGCCGACGATGATTGGGATTTTGAATCTAATGGCGTACATTTACTTGTAGATTCTATGTCTGGATCCTATTTACAAGGTGCCGTTGTAGATTATAAAGAAGATATACACGGTTCTGCCTTTACAATTACTGGAATGCAGGCATCAACAACCTGCGGTTGCGGTAGTAGTTTCTCCCCATATTAAACTAAAAACGCCCAAAATAACATAGATACCATTTTAGCTAAATAATAAAAGCTAAAGAGGAATGGTATGTCTCAGGAAATTATTAATGTAGGATCAGCGCCAAATGATGGCATGGGCGATCCTATACGCACCGCGTTTATTACTACAAACAGCAATTTTGAACAATTATTTGCTCTCCCAAACCCACAACCGCCAGCTACATTAGTAGGTAAAGTTGGCGATGTTGCTGGAATGTATGCCTATAGCTCATCATTCTTTTACTATTGTTTTGGCACTTATGACGGCAGTACTATAATTTGGGGCAAAGTCCCACAAGTTAATAATATCTCTGGTAATGCTATTGGATATGGTACATCTAATGTATCCATTGCTTCGGCTAACGCAAATGTTACTGTTGGAGTGTCTGGTGTTGCTAATGTGGCAACATTTACTTCTACTGGCGTAACTGTTCCTGGAAATGTAACTGCTGGCATAGTTAAAACTAACACTTACCAATATGCTAATGGCGTACCGTTTGCTGGAAACTACGGTAATTCTAATGTAAGCTCGTATCTTGTAACTTATTCTGGATCAATGCAAAATGTAGCATCTATTATTGCTACTGGCAACATTACAAGTACTAGCGGATACTTTGTTGGTAATGGATATTACTTAACAGGTATTAGCGGTGGCGCTGGTAACTATGGTAATTCTAATGTACAATCTTTCTTAAGTAGTGGCGCAGTTAATAATGTTGTGGTCAATGGCACAGTAACAGCAACTACTTACTTGGGTGATGGTAGTCAGTTAACTGGCATTCCATCTTCTTATACTAATGCTAATGTAGCAACATTCTTGCCAACTTATGGAGGCATATTAGGTAATGGAGCAGCTAATGTAGAAGCGAATCAAGTTGTTGCTGTGGGTATTCAAACAACAGGCAATGTAGGCGCAGGAAATATTTCAGGCGCTAATGTTATTAGTGCTATTACTGTAACAGCTACTGGCAATGTCTACGGTAATTATATCATTGGCAATGGATCACAATTAAGTGGATTGCCAACGTCATATACTAATGCTAATGTAACAGCATTACTGTCAAGCGGTAATGTTACTACTGATATTATTACTACTGGTAATGTTTTATCGCAAGGCGCAATTTCTACTACTGGCAATGTTTTAGCTCAAGGTGTTGTATCTGCTACTGGTAATATTGTTACCGATGGTGTATTCATTGGAACTTTCCAAGGTAATGTTACTGGTAACTTTGTTGTGCCAGGAGCCAATACACAAGTTATTTTCAATACTAACGGTAACGCTGATGCTACCGGCGGCATGACATACAACAAAGATTCCAATACATTTATTGTATTAGGAACAGTTAGCGCACAAGGTAATATAATTGGCGGCAACATTATAGGTAATGCGTTATACTTAACTAACATTCCAGCAGGGAATCTTACTGGCGCCGTTCCTGTTGCTAACACAGCAATTACAGCCAATACCGTAACGACAAACGCACAACCAAATATTACATCCGTTGGTACACTAACTACTTTAACAGTAAGTGGAAATGTAACAGCTAACACACTTACTACTTCGGGCTCAGGCGGAGATATTGCTGGTGCTAATTTAATTGCTACAGTATCATTATCGGCTAGTGGTAATGTTACTGTTGGTAATTTACAATTAACAGCGTCATCGAGTCCTACTTCTAGTTCACCTGGGGTAGTAGGTCAGTTGGCATGGGATACCAATTACATCTATGTATGTGTTGCTCCAAATACTTGGGCAAGAAGTGCTCTTACCGCAGGATATTAATAGATTATGACTATAACATTCGGCCCAGGAATTACAATAGGAGAAGGTATCTCTTTAGGAATAGTCATTGTTCAATCAGTTAGTGAGATCACTGCTGAAGATGGAACAATCATAACCACCGAAGCCGGTGCTGAACTCACAACAGAAAATTAAAAAAGGATTATTTAAAAATGTCAACTATAAAAATTAGCCAATTACCACTTTACCCAGGTAACCTATCTAGCTCAGCTGAATTCCCAGTTGTTGCGGGCGGGACAACTTACCAAGTTTCTGCGGCTAACATATCTAACTTTGTCAATAATAGTATTTCTACTTTAGGTAACTTAGCAGTAACATCATTAAGTGCTAGTGGTACTATATCTACACCGCAAACAATTATTGATGGCGGCGTATCTACTTCAGGTAATGTTATTGTCGCTGGCAATATTACTGCTGCTTACCTTAACGGTAATGGCTCCGCATTAACAGGTATTGTAGCTACTTCTATTGGCACATTACCAAGTCTTAGTGTATCTGGTAATGCTACTATTGGTAACTTATTAACTAGTGGAATAATTAGTTCCGCAGGTACAGTATATGCGGGCAATTTAAGTGTAACTGGTTTTGAAATTGACAACGGAAATATTACTGGCGCTAACTTTTATACAGCTGGTGTAGTAAGTGCTACTGGTAATATCCGCGGCGGCAATCTTAATAGTGCTGGATCATTAACGGCAACTGGTAATATTTACGGCGGTAATGTTTTAAGTGCTGGAATAATTAGTGCTGCTGGCGAAATTTTTGCTGGCAGTTTAAGTGTTACTGGTTTTATATTTGATAACACAGGGAATATCACAGCTGGTAATGTATTAACAACCGGCCAAGTAAGTGCTACTGGCAATGTATATGGTAGTAATTTAAATATTGGAAATATTTTTGTCGGCGGACAAGTAAGTGCTATCGGTGCTATTACTGGTAGTTACTTGATTGGTAACGGAACACAAATTACTGCTCTTACTGGTACTAACGTAGTTGGCCCAGTGGCATTGGCTACTACTGCATTAACATCTGGCACAGTAACAACAAACGCACAAGGTAATATTACTAGTGTTGGTACATTGTCAAGTTTAAGTGTAAGTGGTAATACAGTTAGTGGTAGCTTTATTGCCCCGGGCGGCTTCTTTAAATTGCCTAGTTACACAACTAGTCAAATTGCTAGTTTAAGTGGCATGACTGGTGGCGAAATGGTTTACAATTCACAAACTCAACAGGTTCAGGCTTATCAATTAAATCCAGCAACAGGTTCATTAGGATGGGTAAACTGGACTGTAGCTGCTTACCAATAACGGAGTAACTTATGTCGTCAGTACAACCTATTTGGATTACCCCGCTCGGTAGCTTAGGCACGGTACCAGAAGGCACATTTTACCAAGTACCACTACAGGTAGAAGAACCTGGTGGCGATCCAGTCTTTTTTCAAGCTATAGCAGGAAGTTTACCTTCTGGAATAGAATGTACAAAAGATGGCATCATTCAAGGTGTACCTACTAATGTTGTAACTATAGCAGATGACGCAATAGTAGCCGGAGTTAATGTTACTAGCAAATTTGCTATTCGCGCTTATACTACAAAAACAATTGGCGGTATTACAGTAATCAACCGATTAGCTGATAGAACATTTACGCTTACTGTAGCTGGACAAAATCTTCCAAGTTGGATTACTCCTGCTGGAGAGATTGGACAATTCTTTGTTGGAGAATTATTAGAACCTGGATTTCAACTTGAATATACAGACGACAATACTACAGGAATTCCGCCAGCAGTTACTTTATATGCTGGAACATTACCTCCTGGCATTACATTAAGTCCAACTGGATTACTATCAGGATTTTTTGAACTCAATCCAACTTATTCTGCTGCGCCTGGATATAGTGCTAAGGGTGTAGGCTTTTCAACTTATCCGTTCGACTTTGGGGTAGAGTCGCAAAGTACTAATTATGAATTTAGTTTACAAGTAACAGACGGCCGTACTTCGGCTGTAAGATCTTTTAGTATGTTTGTATGGAGTACTTCAGACTTTAACGCATCCACTACACTTATTACAGCAGATAATACTGATTTAACAGCATCGATATCTAATATTAATGCTCCTGTACTATTAAATCCACAAGGCAGTATTGGTACAGCACCTAACAGTACCTTCTTTGCTTATCAATTTATAGGCAAGAATGTTACAGGAGATCAAATTGGTTACTTAGGCAATTTCTTGCCACCAGGACTATATCTTGATAATGAAACAGGGTGGCTGTCTGGATACTTGCCAAATCTTGGATTAACTGAACAAACTTATAATTTTAGTGTCGCTGTTTATAATGTTTCATCTCCTGATATTGTAAGTATATTCTATCAATATAGTTTAACTATTAGTGGCCCTATATCAACTAATGTTACTTGGTTAACTCCTGCCTTCTTAGGAAGCATTAGTAACGGTTCGACTAGCACTTTTTATGTTGCGGCGACTACCACAGCTGGATTACCATTACAATATAGATTAGCGACAGGGACTGATTCAAGATTACCACAAGGATTATCTTTACTGCCTTCAGGACATATTGTTGGGCGTGTAAGTTTTAATACTTTTGCTCTTGACGATGGCAATACAACTTTTGATAATAATACTACAACCTTTGACCTTACTTGTACATTTACGGTTAACGCATATAGTATAAATGGTTATGTTAGTGTTTATAAAACATTTACAATTGATGTACTTCGCACATACAATAAACCGTATGAAAATTTATACATCCAATGTATGCCTCCAGTTAATGATAGAGCATTAATTTCTAACTTACTTGAGAATAATAATATCTTTACTCCGTCATTATTGTATCGTTCTGATGATCCTAATTTTGGATTAAGCCATAATGTAACATATTATCATGCGTATGGTTTAGATGCGGTTAGTTTAGATACTTATGTTGAAGCACTACAACTTAATCACTATTGGAAAAATTTAACACTAGGTGAAATTAAAACAGCACAAGCTGTTGATCCTATTACAGGACAAGTAATATATGAAGTAGTGTATTCTGAAATTATAGATAACTTAGTTAACAATGAAGGTGTAAGTGTAAGCAAAGAAGTAGTATGGCCATATGGACTTACTGATCCAACTGTTGATGTGGTATATCCTAACGCATTGGAAGATATGCGTAATCAAGTTATTGATGTAGTAGGCCAAGAAAGTAATATTTTACCGTTGTGGATGCAGTCAAAACAAGCTAACGGACAAGTATTAGGATTCACACCTGCTTGGGTAATTGCTTATACGATTCCAGGAGCAAGCGGGCAGATACAATATAACATCGAAACTCAATTTGGCACACAATTAAATCAAGTTGACTTTGAAGCAGACCGTTATGAATTAGATAGCGCATTAACAGTTAACTGGGATGCCGATGCTCAAAGCTGGATACCAAGTCCGCCAACATCAACTACATTTGATATTAACTATCATTATGATATATCGGTTGCGTCATCTGGCATTGGGTATCGTGGTGTTGAGCGAGATGCTCATGGAACTATCATTTATGGCGGCGACCACATTAAAATATCTGGCACACAAGTCGGTGGCACCAGTCCATTGAATGATATATTAATTGTTGTCGATACTGTAAACAGTTATGGCGGAATCGTAAATGTATTCTATTATGGTACTGGAGATTTATTTGCGTTTAATAATTACTATACTTCAATTTCTGGAACTACGCTTACTGGCTCTGGAACCGGTGCTTTTTGGAATGTACTTGTAGTTCCTGGATTAGATGCTACTGTCCCGGCTACTACATCATGGGTTAATAATACCAATGTAGCTGTTGGCTGGAAAAATAACAGTGGCACTACTGTTTACTGGTCCAACGGTGGAACTACAACCTTTGATACGCAATTTGACGGCGGAAGCCTTACATTTAACGCACCTGCTGACATATACACTAATACCGATGCATACAATAAATATCTATTGTTCCCCAAACGAAATATTCTAGGATAAAAATGACTGTACCATATACCTTTGCCAATCAAACTGGCACAATACCTTTAGCAGAACTTGACGCTAATTTTGCGGCTGTTCCTAATTATGCCAATACGGCTGGTACTGTAACTCAAGCCGTACAGCCAAACATTACAACTGTTGGTACTTTAACTAATTTAAATGTAGCATCTACATTAACTACCAACTATTTGTATCAAACTAGTACTAGTATTAGTTTAGGCAATAATGCTGGCAACTCTGGACAATCAGCAAATATAGATACTATTGCTATAGGTAATACAGCAGGTGGCATAAATCAAAGTGCCAATGGCATAGCTATAGGATCCTTTGCTGGATCTAATACACAAGGAACATACGCTGTTGGTATTGGTCGTGTAGCAGGATTTACTGGCCAAGCTAGTGATTCAGTAGCAATTGGACACGCCGCTGGACAATTTACTCAAAGTGGTAACGCTGTAGCTATTGGTTATTTTGCCGGCAACAGCAGTCAAGGTTATAACTCAATCGCTATAGGATCTGGCGCTGGCTCTAACGGCCAAGGTGATGGTGCGATTGCTGTAGGTAAAATAGCAGGATATACTAACCAAGGTGCTAATGCGATTGCTTATGGTCGTGCGGCAGGTAATCTTAATCAAGGTATCCAAGCAGTAGCTATTGGGCAAGGATCAGGACAATACAATCAAGGCAATCAAGCTATTGCTATTGGTTTAGGCGCAGGTGCTAATGTACAAGGTAATCAAGCTATTGCTATAGGAGCATTAGCAGGAAACATTAATCAAGGATCCAACGCAATAGCAATTGGTGCGTATGCTGGATATCCAAATTCAGCTGATAACTCAATTGCTCTCAATGGCGCCCGGGCACCATTAGATGCTCCTTTAGCTGGATTTTATGTTAAGCCAGTGCGTAATGATGATTCCAATATTACTAGTACAGTTTATTATAATACTACTAGTGGCGAATTAACTTATAGTAATACTGGCAGTGGCTATGGTAATGCCCAAGTAGCCGCGTTCTTGCCAACTTATTCGGGCAGTATGTTGGACTTGAATACTGTAGCTGCTTCTGGCAATATCATAGGTAACTATTTTATTGGTAACGGTAGTCAGTTAACTGGCATCACTACATCATCGTCAAACATTGTATCCGGGGCTAGTAGTATCAATATTCCTACACCAAGTAATAATATTTCCGTAACAGTTAATGGTACAACATCAGCAACATTCTTTACATCAGGTATGTCGTTGCCAGGTAATGTTACAGCTGGCAATGTTAACGCTACTTATTTTTATGGTAACGGCAGTCAATTAACAGGTGTTGCTACCACCAACTCTCGTGTTAATGTAACAATTACTACAGGTAGTTTAGCATCTAATGCGGCAGCCAATATTGTAGCAACTGGATATAAAGGGTACGCTCTTTATAGTATAACATCTAACAATGCAAGTTGGGTTACATTATACACATCAAATGCAGCTGCTGTGTCTGATTATACACGAACAATTAATACAGATCCAACACCGGGATCAGGCGTAGTAGCCGAAGCAATTGGTAATGCCGCTGGCACAGTAAACTTTACGCCAGCAGTAATAGGTTTTAACAATGAAACAGTTCCAACAGTAGCAATTCCTATGAAAGTAGTTAACAATGGTAATACAACTACAGCATTGTCTGTAACATTAACCTTGTTAAAAATGGAAGGATAATATGGAGTTAACTCCTGTAGTTACTTTAGCAGGAAGTACCGTAACTACACCTGCGTCTGTAGTTTCTACAACCCCAGTAGACACCACTCAACAAATTAAATTTAGTATAATGGTCAGAAGACCACAATCTGTTACGGATTATGCCGATAGTATATTAGCTGGACGTAGTAAAATATTATCTTACGATGATTTTTCAAATCAATTTAGCGCATCAGATTCTGATTTAGCTCTTATTACTGATTTTGCTAATGCAACAGGGTTAACAATAACTGATAGTCATGCTCCGGGGGCTACTGTAAAATTAACAGGAACCGCTGAACAAGTTAATGCCGCATTTGGAATAACACTATTGTTAATAACATTACCTGATAGAACTTATATGGGATATAATGGGTCTATAACTATCCCAACTCAGTTAGAAAATGTTATAGAATATATAATAGGATTAAACAATTTTACATTAATGCGTCCTTTGGCAGTTCCTGTAACCCCAGATCAAGCAATACCAGCTGCAATTTCAGCATTAACACCTATACAAGTAGCAAACGCTTATAAATTTCCAGCGGCCACTGGTACTGGAGTGTGTATTGGAATTATAGAATACGGCGGAGGCTATACACCACAAAATTTAACTTCAACATTTTCTCGAATAGGATTACCAAACCCAACTATGATAGATATATTAGTTGATGGCGGCACCAATGATCCAGCTGACACAAATGGTTCTCCTGAAGTTATGTTAGATATATATGTAGCCGCAGGAGTAGCTCCAAATGCTACAATAGCCATGTATTTTGGATATGGTGGCGGTGATAGTAGTCCTGTACCAGGACCTGATTGGTACGACCCAATTAATACAGCAATACACGATACTGTTAATAACCCTTGTGTTCTTACTATAAGTTGGGGCGCAGGCGAAACAACTTATTGGTCTTCGGGCTCTATAGCTTCTATGAATGCAGTACTAGCTCAAGCAGTAGTTATTGGTATCCCAGTATGTGTAGCATCAGGTGACGAAGGTTCAACTTGGGCAAGTTCGTCTCCCGAAGTACTATTTCCAGCGTCCAGTCCTTATGTATTAGGTTGCGGCGGAACAACACTTCAAATAAGCGGAACTACAATTACTAGCGAAGTAACTTGGACTCCTTCGGGCGGTGGCAAAAGTGTTTATAACGCCAAGCCAGCGTTTCAAGTGGGGTTAACAACAAAATTATATCCGGCTGGAACAGTATCTCCTTTAACAGTACGCGGAGTACCTGATGTTGCCGGCAATTCTGATCCAAATACAGGATATCAATTTTATTGGGGCACTGGCAATACATTTAGTCAGTATGGTGGAACCAGTGCTTGTTGTCCATTATATGCTGGCATGATTGCTAGATTAATACAACTTTACGGAAGACAAGGTGGATTATTGAATACATTATTTTATAATAATCACCAAGCATTTAACGATATAACTGTAGGCGATAACGCATCTAATTTATCTACTGGATATAGCGCAACTCCTGGCTGGGATGCATGTACTGGATTAGGTAGCCCAATTGGAACAGCTATTGCCGCGTTGTTTAGCCAATCAACTCAAGGCCCTGTTTTTCCAGGGTATGTAGTAGGTCCAAGGCCCGTAACGGGACAAACTTACCCTAGAGCAAGTTTTAATTACTAATTTTAAACAGTTATCAAATTAGCTAAATAATAGCATATTCAAGGATACTAAGAATGACAAGTCAGATTAACCCAAATAACATTAACGGCGCTTACCCAGTAGCCGGTCAAGATAACAACTCGCAAGGTTTTCGTGATAACTTCACGAATACTTCTACGAATTTTAACTATGCGGCACAAGAAATTACCGATTTACAAAATAAATCCATTGTAAATTCTCAGTTAACAGGCGGAGCAAATCTTTCTGTTCAAAACAATATGTTGAATTCCCCATTAACTAATGCTCTTGTATCTGACTTTGCATTTGTAGCAGTTTCTGGGTTAGTCCCAGTATCAAATGTAGTTACTATTGATTACTCCGCAGGACATTTCCAATCTTTTACTACTAGTGGATCAGTAAGTTTAGGATTTAGTAATTGGCCTATAGCAGGACAACAAGGTGTTGTTACAGTTCAAATTACTGTAGCTAGTGCGGCACATACTGTAACATTACCTACAGCAGTTAGTGTTAACACTACTGGTATTCAAGGATTAAATCCTAGTACCAATGTAATAACTTTTGCGGCATCTGGTGTATACTCATTTACATTTAGTACATCATCTAACGGTGCTACTATTTCGATTAATCAAACTAATCAAGAATTACAGCCATTTAATAATTCCAGTGAATCATTAGCAGCTAGTGCGGTATCTAATTTAGCAGTAACTACAAGTTATATTACTACAGGTTCAGCTGAAACAGCTACACTTCCAAATGGAGTTTCTGGACAAATTAAAACTTTAGTGGCAGCCAATGTAGCGGCAGGCTCTATGGTTGTAGCTGTTACTAGTGCTGGATGGAATTTAGGCAATACTGGTAATGTTACATTAAGTTCTACAGGCTCAGCTTGTACATTACAATTTGGCAATGGCAGTTGGTATTGTATTGGTAACAACGGCGTTTCATTTAGCTAAAAAGCTATTGACATAACCATATTTTTCCTATACAATTAGTATATGGAACATCCACTATTACCTAGTATTGATAATCTTACTACTGACGAACTCTCTGGTAAGATTGCCGAATTAAACAAAAAACTTAGTATTGCTTATCGTTTAGGGAATCACGATTTGTGTAACCAAATTCGTATGGCACTAGAAACTTATCAAAACAAATATCAAAGTAAAATGAAGGCCGCACAATCAGGCACAGACTTTGATGGAATGATTGACATCTCATGAACGTAAGAATACAATACCCCCTTAATTTTACCGCCGGCATTTATTATAATGGTCAAATGCAAATGAACAACTATGTGGCCAAGTTATACATGATGACTAATACACCAGACGGTGCTGCTAATAATGTAGCATTTGACCGTATTAAGTATTTCGTGTATAATATACTAGATAGCTCAATGTTTATTAGTGCCGAGCACGAAGAACAATGTAAAAAGTATGCGGATGCTGGCTTGCGTGTTGTTACATTTCCGGGCGATCCAGTAGATCAATTAGTGGGAATAATGTTATTCCAAAAGTTATCAGCTATTATGGAAGACCGTATTGTACTAGGCGAAGTTGAAATTAGTAGTGTAATTGGCGATGGTGTAATTTATATACATGGCGATAATGAAAACATCGACAGTTTGGAATCTCCTACTTGGTGGGACTCTGCTGATTTAGTACATTGCGAAGGAGACTTGATTGATGTTGATAAAGTTGTTACAATACATCAAGGAAGTGTTTGGCGTGATTTAGACTTACAATGGCCAGATATAGAAGATATAACTGAAAAGCCAGAAGAAGACGATGAATATGGTAACACAGTAGTTTATGCTGATTTTAAAAGATTAGATGAAACAGAATAATTACGGCGAAATGATTTTTAATGAAACAGATGTAGTTGATCTGTTAATGCAAGGCCGTAAACTAGATTCATTCAAAGGTATGATTGTAGATAATACAGTTGATATTGAAAAGATAATTAAATTCGTTGAAAGATTTCCAAATACTTTTTTACCTTGGACTATCGAAGGCAATAAAACTGTCCCAGCATGGGATTACGAAAAACAACAAAATTGGCACGTGCCACAAGCATATAAAGATATGGATATAGCTCAGTATATCCTAGATTTATGTAACAATGAAGCCGAATTACAACGATGCGGGGAAGAACTATTATTATATCAAGAGCGTAATTTATTTGATTTGCTCAAATTTTTAAAGTACCTCGTGGATATTATGAAAGAAAATCGTGTAATTTGGGGTGTAGGGCGTGGAAGTTCAGTATCCAGTTTTATATTATATAAAATGGGAGTACATAAAATAGATTCTATGCACTATAAATTAAACATCGGCGAATTTTTGCGTTAAATACAGTAAGAATTCAGGAGAATATTATGACAACTAAAGTATATAAAACAGCGAGAGGCAAACAAGTAGACATTGGATCTATGCGTTTACAAAATGAAAATGTTAGAGCTGTTGGCAATATGGGCGTAAATGCTCGCGGCGACAGAATCGATGCTCAAGGTAATATTATCGATTCTAGAAATCAACAATTACAAAGACGCATTCAGCGCCAAACTAATGTATCAGATGGCCCAGTACAAACTAACCATCAACATTCAACAGAAGCTCCAGTACAAGCGCCAGCTATGGCAACAGGCCAGCCAGTTGTAGCATCAGCTCCTATAGCCCCACAAGCTGATCCATTGCCGGTAGCAGATTCGACACCAGCAAGTATTACAGAAACCACAACAGACGATCAAGGTGGGTTGGCAGGAGCTATCGCTCGTGCTAAAACAGTTAAGCAAGAGTTAGAAAAAACAGCTCGTCAACAACAACAAGATAAACCTGTAAGAAAGATTTAAATGAAACATCAGTTTGAACCGCATAAAATAAAAAGAGAACAGTTTAAAGCTGTGAAAGATCATGTGATTGTACATGACATGGCTTTTGATGTGCGTATTACTCAAGGTGGTATTTGGATTCCAAACGACAATGGTAAGGGCCATGGCATTCGTCCACGCTGGGGTAAGGTATATGCGGTAGGACCAAAACAAACTACAGTCAAAGTAGGACAGTGGATTCTTGTAGCACACGGTCGTTGGACTCGCGGTTTAGAAATAGAAGATGAAAACGGCGAACAAACTGTTCGTAAGATTGATCCTAAGGATATACTACTTGTATCCGACGATGTTGAGTGCCCAACATTGGAAGGTATTTCAACTGCTGTACATATTGAAAAACAAGAAATGCCAAGCTAATGGGTTTTAAACAGCCCAACTTAAATCCAGCTTATCAAGCAATAAGAGAATCGATTAGTGAAATCAGTTCTCCAATGAATGATGGATTTACTCAAATGAATTGTAAAAGAGATTTATATATGCTCAAACGATATTTAGATGATGCGTTTGTTTCATTACCAAAATTTGCTGGAGAAGAAATATGGGATCAAGAAAGATTAATTCAACTACTAAAAAGATAGATTGTTCAACTTGCGGACACGAATACACTCCTGAGTGTGATTATCGGCAAGGACGCTGTCCGTACCATCCAGCAATATTAAAACCCCTGTTCACCCATTATAAAACTAGATTTTATAATATACTTCATTTTTTTAAAGGAAAATAATATGGGATTAACTAGACCTAACGCAACACAAATAGAAAAACATCCAAATGCCGCCAAACATTTAAGAATTAGTTTAGCTAAAAGCGCATTACGAATTATAGCTGGACTAGCACTTGCTGGTGGTGGTTGGTTAGAAATGAATCCTTACATTCAGTCAGCTGGATACCTATTGGTGTTTGCTGAATTATTAGGTATTGCTGAAGAGTTGGTATAATGGCATTATCCGGAGACGGTGGCAAAGGCTATGGCCGCAGGCCGAATCTAGTATCAAACGAAACAGTTCAAAATAATTGGGATTCAATCTTTGGCAAAACACAACCAGCCAAACCAGTTGACGACGACCCTTTAAATGTGTATAATGAAGAAAGACTAGTATCTAAGTACGATAAAGAAAACATTAAAGGCACAGATGAAACAACTTTGGCGGCTGTAAAATTAGCAGGATATGATGTAAAATTAATATTGGATAAGGAAGAAATAGATGCAGGCTCTTTGGACAGAAAAATTTAGGCCCAACACTACTGAAGGGTATGTGTTTACCGACGAAAGTCAAAAACAACAAGTTACAACTTGGATTAAACAAGGCAGTATTCCGCATTTATTATTAAGCGGTAGCCCTGGCACAGGCAAGACTACATTAGCTAAGTTATTAATTAACGAGCTAGGTGTAGATGAATATGATGTAATGTCAGCTAACGGTTCTAAAGATGCCAGAAAAGTTGAGTGGATTGATAAGCTAATTGGCTTTTGTAGTACTATGCCATTTGGCAAATTTAAAGTAGTATTGATTGACGAAGCTGATTATATGAACATTAACTCTGTTCAACCAGCACTTCGTAACTTAATGGAAGACTACGCAGAATCTGTGCGTTTTATTTTAACTTGTAACTATCCTAATAAAATTATGCCAGCGATTCATAGTCGTTGCCAAGGCTTTCATATTGAAAAAACAGATATTACAGAGTTTACTGCTCGTGTAGCAACTGTATTAGTGACTGAGGAAGTTGAATTTGATTTAGACACACTAGATTCTTATGTGCGTGCCACTTACCCAGACTTGCGCAAATGTTTAAATTTAGTACAACCCAATAGCATGACCGGCACTTTAGTTAAACCAGGCGACAATGATCAGTCAGTTAAAGATTGGAAGCTAGACGCTGTAGCATTATTTAAAGCTGGCAAGACTAACGAAGCCCGTAAGATTATTTGTAGTCAAGCAAGTACTGAAGATATGGACAGTATGTTCCGCTGGATGTATGATAACTTAGACTTATGGAGTACTGATACACACAAACAGGATCAAGCAATTATTATTATTCGCAATGGGCTTGTAAATGTTCCTATGGTAGCTGACCAAGAAATTAACTTGTCCGCTACATTAACTGAATTGTGCCAACTATGAGATATTTAATGTTAACTTATTTTTACCAAGCCAACGGTAAAATTGACGAAGGTATGACTGTAACTACTAGGGTTCGTACTAAAGATTGGCAAACTGCTAGTGTTATTTTGGACTTTAAAGAATGCAAAGTACTTAAAGCATCGTTGCGTGATAGCACTATTCCAAAAGATTGGGAGCGTATAGTTGGCTACTATTATCCATTTTATCCTGCTATTATGGAAAGATTGTTACAAGAAAATGGCCACGCATTACCTACTGAAAGCAAAAATGTTCCAAATACTTAATTCAAACACACCATCTACATACGAATCAGTGAGTAGCGATTTATATCAATATAAAGTGTATATCGGTGAGCAAACTATTTTAACTAATCAACTATCGAGTTACTGGTATTTGGACAATGATACCGCTGTATCAAAAACAGGTGACGGTACAACATTATTATCTACAAAAATGTGTGTGGAAATTTTTGGCTATACACCAGAAACAAGAACTAGTACATTTAATCGCGGAACTGATTTACCTTACATCAACGGATGTAGCACAAAACAATTAATTAATCCAGTTCGGCCAGGCGACCCAACATTCCAAATGTTATGTATTCCCCCTTATACATCTGAACAAGCTCATCACATTCATGCTACGCCAAGAGTAGTTTATGTTGTACAGGGACAAGGTATATCTATTGTTGGTACAGCTGATTCTCAACAAGAGTACCAATTAAATTGTGGTGATGTTATTTTGCTTGGAAAAATGACTCCCCATCATTTCAAAACTAATGATTCTGAACTTATAGTACTTCCAATTCATATTTTTAGCACTATTTCGTCAGCCGAGTTTGATCACCCTATGTATAATGGGACTCACAAAGTCTAAGTTAGTACGCACTAACTTGACAAACAATTCATATTATACTATAATAGTAATATGAAATCGAAATATAGAAACAGAAAAAAACTTATCCTAACCGATGCTGACGGTTGTTTGTTAGATTGGGAATGGGCCTTTAATGTCTGGATGCAAGAACACGGATTCGAAGAAGTTCCAGGTAGCAAGCTCAATTACGATATGTCTATCCGTTATGGCATACCTCGTGAACAAGTAGTCAAGCTGATACGCATTTTTAATGAAAGTGCGGCCATTGGATTCCTTCCCGCCCAGCGCGATGCCATGTACTATGTAAAACGCTTAGTCGAGGAACACGGTTATAAATTCCACTGTATTACTTCACTAAGTCTAGATCCTAATGCTCAGAGACTTCGTGAGATGAATCTAAGTAAATTGTTTGGTGAGCATACTTTTGAACGCATCGTGTGTCTGGATACTGGCGCACACAAAGATGAGGCCTTAGAAGAATATGAAGGCACTGGCCTAGTTTGGATTGAAGACAAAATCGAGAATGCTGAGGCCGGATACAAGTATGGATTAAATTCCCTACTAATAGAGCACGGCCACAACATGCATCACTACCATCCTGGAGTAACGCTCGTAAAGAACTGGAAGCACATTTACGAGCTAATTACTGGTCAATCAGCGTAAAGGTTTAGCACACTATCAATGATCTTGTGCCGCTGTATATCGCGACAATCTAAATCGCAAACAGCAATACCCTTTACACCCCCTTTCGATAATCTTAAACAAAGGTCCATCAAACCATTGTTGCCGCGATTACGATCGGCTTGTTCTACGTCGCCCGTGATTACAATTTTACTGCCTTCGCCAATACGGGTCATTAGCATTTTTACTTGATTAGGCGTGGCATTTTGCATTTCATCGGCAATAATAAAACTGTCTTTGAATGTGCGTCCACGCATAAACGACAACGGAGCAATTTCAATTTTCTGATCTTCGATCATCGCTGCAATGTCTTGCGGACGATAATACTCTCTCAGTATGTCTGTAATTGGTTTAATCCACGGGTCCATTTTTTGATTTAAGTCACCCGGTAAAAATCCGTGATTTTCGTTTTCAACAGAAACTGCTGGTCTAGTTAGTACTATGCGATCTACTTCTCCTTCTCTAAAGGCTTTTATTGCCGCCAGGACGGCAAGATATGTCTTGCCTGTGCCCGCAGGGCCTGCTGTTACAACGATATGTTGCTCGTCACTTTGTAAAGCCAGCACTAAACGCTCTTGATTTCTAGTTCTAGGAACTATATCAATTGGGCGCTGTTTTACTGGTTTTGCCTGATCGAACCTTATCGTATTTTCTTGATGTGTCATTTGACGTTTTTGAGATTTTGCTGCTCTTTGTCTACTCAATTTAGACTCCGTTTGTAGTTGAGTTACTTCCGACAGCACCTTGCTGTCAAGAGTATTTACGACCCATGATTTTTATATTCTATGGGTGTTAATATCTTATATTTCAAGCATAAGTAATAGTCCAAAGTGCTGTTCTGCGCTTAAATTTCAAAATAACCTTAACCTTTCCATTTAACTAAATACATTACTATGGCAAATAAACCTTTTGACTCTGAAATCTTTAAAGATCATGCCGACTATTGGCAGGTCGCCGCCAACATTAAAGATATCTACCTTAGTGAAGGTAGTTTATTAACTTTACTTGACTACGAGCGTGTGTTGGATTCTTTGGATTTATACGCATTTAAGAACTGGGGAATTGGTGAATTAGTACAAGGCCCTACTATTTCCAAATACAAAGTTTCTTGTATTTTTATGTGGCCTGAGAATTTAATGCCAGACCCACGCGGGGCTCGCAGATTACTTCCTTTTGATTGTGAAGTAAAATTTAAAAAAACTAACATGAAGATTCCTCTTAAAATTGAGGATCCATCCGATTATCGTCCTGGCACTAAAATTGCTAGAATTATCGAGAAAAAGATTTGGCTAGTAGAAATTACTATGCCTAAGAATTTAATGAGTGATATCCGTACTGGAAGTATTGCGTTGGAAGAGGAAGAAATGGACTTGGAAGACTTAGACAATGCGTACAGTAAAGATTTAGACAAAGAACAAACACAACCTAACTATACAGACAATGGACAACAAGAACCTCAACTCTAATTTTATATTTGAAACTTTAGAATATAAAGACATGGAAGGCTTATTAAAGCCAGTTATTCATATTGACGAGTTTACTAGCAAGATGGGCGAGGATGATGACATTATTGTTATCTCTTTCTTTGTTCGCGACCCTAATGCTTCGAAAGATTTAATGAATTGGTTCGAAAAAGGTTATGATTTTATTATTGATGCTGACCGTAGTCCAGGCGAAATTAAACCAAATCGTTACTTAGTATATGTTGAAATTCGTAGACGCAGTACAGCAGGTTCCCATGTACAACAGTTATTAGATGATTTGTCTACCTTAACAGAATTTGAGCCAAAAGATTGGACAATGGTTTATGAAGGTAAGGAATATCCTTACACTCAAGAAGAATTTGAGCGCATAGTTCCACTATCGCCAAAAGCATATCGTGAAACACACGATGAAGGATTAAACGAAATGCGAGTGGCAGCTGGGTTGCCTACAAAAGCATATTACGAGCAAGATGAATCTATCAAAGCTCTACAAGCCGCCGCGGGGATATTATAAAATGAGATTTGAAGAAATATTAAGAGCATTAGCTGACACAATAGAACAACATGGTACAGGAGCCGAGAAAGTTGTACAAGAGCCTGTAGCAGTGATAGAGCCGGCGTTGGATTTACATATGACTCAGGTCGTGACGCATTCATAGCACCTACACCGGGCGATGGCTACACATTTGACGAAACAACTTGCCGTTGGGTCAAAGAAGAATAAAAACAGGACAAGCTAAATGAGCACCTGGATGCTTACCACAAACACAACGCCGTACGGTAGTTATGTAACTATTGAAAGATTATAATAATAATGGCACATCGTATTTTAATCCTGGGCCTTCCTGGCTCAGGAAAAACTACCTTAGCAAAATCCTTAGTAGAAAAAATTAACGCACAGCATTTTAATGCTGACGAAATTAGAGCACAATTTAACGATTGGGACTTTAGCGAAGAAGGAAGAATTCGTCAAAGTCGTCGTATGCGTGAACTATGTGACGCAAGTGAATCAGAATATGCTATTGCTGATTTCGTATGCCCATTACTAGAAATGCGTGAAATATTTGCCCCGGAGATTACAATATGGGTAGATACTATTAAAGAGGGCAGATTTGCTGATACTAATGCCTTATTTAAAAGCCCTAAAACATACGATTATCGTGTAACAGAACAAGATGCTGAGCGTTGGGCTAGTATAATAGCCAGCAACATTTTACCTTAAATCTAACTAAATATTAGTAGACACGGAGCACATCTACTATGGAAATAAGACAAGATCAATTAGCACAAATATTACCAGGCAACGAATATGTTGAACACTGGTGTAACGCATTAAACAAAATTCTTCCTGATTACGATATCACAACAATCAATCGGGTAGCTGCCTTTTTAGGTGAAACTTATGTTGAGTCTGCTGGCTATACAGCATTACATGAAAATTTAAATTATCAGGCGGCTAGCTTATGTCGTGTTTGGCCTAGTCACTTTACACCAGACATTGCTGACCAATACGCACACAATCCAGAAAAGATTGCTAATCGTGCTTATGCTGGTCGTATGGGCAATGGCGACGAAGCATCAGGCGATGGTTGGAAGTTTTGTGGCCGCGGTTTGATTCAAGTTACTGGTCGTAGTAACTATCAAGCATTTGCTGACAGTCTACAAATGAATATCGACGATGTTCCTGCGTTCCTTACTACATTCGAAGGCGCTATTCAATCAGCTTGCTGGTTCTGGGAAAATAATAATCTTAATCAATATGCCGATGCTGGCAATATTCGTGAGTTAAGTATTAAAATCAATGGCGGCGAATTAGGTCTTCCTGAACGCGAACAACATTGTAGTCGTGCTTATCAGATATTGAGTTCATAATGTATGCTTTTGCTGTCCACTACTTGTTAGGTAACATACCAGTCTGGGTATGGCCAGCTGCCGCAGGTGGTGCCGCCGCAATTTATTTTTTATCTGGAATATTAACACATATTCCTGAATGTAAACCTTATGCTATATTCCTTAAACCAGTTAGTGGTATAGTAATGTTGGTTAGTATTTTTATGTATGGTGGCTCTGGTGTAGTAGCTATATATCAACAAGATTTAAAAGACGCACAACAGCAAATGCAATTACTAGAACAAAAAAGTGATGCTGCCAACGCACAACTTACTCAAGCTCTTAAAGCTAATGAAAATTTAATTAAAGGTCATACTTATGGAGTTAAACAACAAGCTGAACAAAATCGTGTAGTAATAAACAAAGAATGTACTATAAATGATATAGCTTTTGATACTTATAATCGCGCTGTTAAAAATCAAGCTACTAATGGATTTGTTACCGTAGGGCCAACAAAATGAAAAAATTATTAATACTATTATTTGTGGTTACTATTGCCGGTTGTGCTAATAATACTGTTCCAGTTACATTAAAGTGGCCTACTGCTAGTGATGAAATGTTAGCACCGCCACCAGATTTAACTCCATTGCCAGAAGACAAGCGCACACTAACAGATATGATTGAAAACGCAAATGATAATTTTGCTCAATACTATTTGTTAAAGGAACGAGTTGAAACTTGGATACAATGGTATAACACAAACAAAAACATTTACGGTGAATCTAAATGAAACGCCTTATAGCACTATTATTACCTGTATTAGTTAGTTGTACAGTAGTAGATGCTGTGTTAATGACTAAGTTTGATAACATTGAATATCATCAAATTACAGAAATTCGTGTAGATGCTAGTATGTATAAAAATCAATGTAGTAATCCTTTACTAGCGCAATCCAATGCTACAGCATTAGCATATAAAACAGAATTGTATGAAAAGTATAGTCAAGAATTACCACACAATGACAACGGCTATAAAGCCGCAAAGTCATTAAACGAAATAGCACAAGGGTTAGCAACTAGATACACAGAAAGCACACCAGTGTCGCCGTTATTCTGTAAACTCAAAATGTCTAATGTTGAGAATACAGCAGAAATAATTCAACACGTTATAGGGAGTAGACCTCGATGAATATGGATCAAATCAATCAAGCATTATCGGACTTAGCTAACTGTGGAGATCCTGCGTTTGCTCAAGCGGCACAGAATATTCAACAAGCTACCCAAGCCGCACAAGCTGGACAGTTTAGTACACAAGATTTAGCAGAGCTATTAAAAGATACACAACGACAATTAGCCGTTGTACAAGAAATGAGTCAGTTACAGTTTAAAGAAACACTAAACACAGTTATTAGTGGATTATTAACTATTATTGGCGCAGTATATTAAGGAGAATAACATGGGATGGTTTACAAAAATTGAAAAAGCGGCCGCAGAAAAATTAAAAGCCGCATTTATTGATGCTAAACAAATAGCAGAACACGCAGAAGCAGATATTGCTCATGCTGAACAAGCATTACAAGCCGCTAAAGTTAAAGCTGCTAAAGCCGCGCAAACTGCTAGTCAAGCCGCACAAGCTGCCGCCGCACGTGCCCGAGCTGATGTAGCTAAGGCACAAGCTGCCGCAGAAGCATTAGCAACCGAAGCAGAAGCTGCCGCTCGAAAAGCCGAAGAAATTATGAATCGTGCTGCTCCTGTAGCACCTGTAGTAGTTACAGCTCCTGTTGCTATAGATCCTACAGCTCTTACACCGGCACAGTTAGAACAAGTAACAGATCCAGAAGCTCCACCTTTAGTAGCACCGCAATAATATAAATACAAAATAATAACAATAACAAGGAGCTAATATGTCTAACTGCGAGAATCAACTAAGCGCAAGTGAGAAGAAAAAAGAAGATTGGATGAATGCCAAATGGCGTCCAATGATGGGCTGGATGTATATGGCTGTATGTTGTTGTGACTTTATGTTATTTCCTGTATTGTGGGCGTTGGTTCAAACTATGCAAAGAGTTGGACCTTTAAGTCAATGGCAGCCACTTACACTACAAGGTGCTGGGCTATTTCATATTGCTATGGGTGCGGTATTAGGCATTGCCGCTTATGGTCGCACTAAAGAAAAGATGGCCGGCGCAGAGCAAGGCGGGTTAGCCGAAGGCTTTGGTCCTGGAGCTGGAACCACATATATTCCACCAGGTATGCAACCTGGCATGATGAATAACGGTATGAATAACGGTATGAACTCCGGAATGGGCGGAGGCTTTGGTGGTCAACAAAGTGGCGGTTTTGGCGCTCCAGCAGGGGGCGGTTTTGGAGGACAACAAAGTGGCGGATTCGGTTCATCATCAAGCGGGGCTTCAACATTTGGCGCTCCGGCAGCAGGAGGTTTCGGGGGTAGTACAGCGGGCGGATTCGGCGCTCCTGCGTCAGGCGGATTTGGCTCAACAGCCACTCCTCCAACCTTTAATTCAACACCGCCAATAACAGCTAGCGGTAAGCCAAGTGGCCCAACACAGTCATTCCCAGCACTATAAGGATAAGGATAATAAAATGAAATCTATATTAGTAATCGCATTAACATTAGGATTTACAGTAGCACACGCAGGTGGCGTTATGGAAAAAGTTTGTCATGAACAAAAAGGCAAACAAGTATGTAAAAATGTCAAAGTACACAAAAAAGTAGAAGGCACAGTAGTTCCAGAACCTACTCCTAAATCCAAAAAGAAGAAATAATTTACACCGCAGGTTGTTTGTAGTATAATTAATATTATGACTGACCCAAAATTCTATGTTTATGCTTATCTTCGTAAAGACGGGCAATCCCCTTACTACATAGGTAAGGGGTCCGGTGATCGAGCATGGTCAAAAAAACGCACTTATAAACCACCATCAGATAAAAATCGAATTATAATAATTGCCAAATCTTTATTTGAGGAGGAAGCGTTTGACCTCGAAAAAAAACTTATTAAAAAGTTTGGGCGCAAAGACATCGGTACTGGCATATTAGCAAATCAAACAGATGGCGGCGAAGGCGGAAGTAATATATCTCCAGAAGTTCGAGCCAAACGAAGTAAAGCATTAAAAGGTGTATACGTCGGTGAGCTAAGTGTCTGGGGCGGTAAGAAGAATCCAGCACAAAGCGAACGAATGAAAGGTAGTAATCATCCATTATATGGAATACCTTGTTCCAATGATAGAAAACGTAAGAGCAGTCAAAAACAAAAAGGCAACAGGACAGGTAAAGAGAACGCCGCCTCAAAACCGTTATTACTTAATGGTATTGAATATGCTTCTATTAGAGAAGCAATGGCGGCTACAAATTTATCTCCCTATCTAATACGAAAAAATTGCACATTTATTACAATATGACAGATCACTATCAAACCTTAGGAGTAGACCGTAATGCGTCTGCTGACGATATTAAAAAAGCATATCGCCGTATGGCGGCAAAGTATCATCCAGACCGCGAAGGTGGCGATAAAGCTAAATTTCAATCGGTTCAGTCGGCTTATGAAACATTAAGCGATCCTAGTAAACGAGCCCAATACGATAATCCTAATCAAAATATACATTTTGAATTTAATGGTGGCGGGTTCGATTTTAACAATATCTTTAGTATGTTTGGCGCACAGTTTCATCCAGGGCATCAACATCCAGGACAGCAACGACAAACCCATACCAGAATGAGCTTATGGGTAACATTACAAGATGTAGCACAAGGCGGCAAGCGGCCTGTTACTGTAGGTACACAGCAAGGCTCAATGACAATTGAAATAGAAATCCCATTGGGACTTAACGATGGCGATAATATTCAATATCCTGGCATAGGTCCTGGTAACACAGATTTAATTGTTAATTTTAGAATACATCAACATCCAAAATGGCATCGCCAAGGATTAAACTTAACAATGGACCAGCAAGTATCTATTTGGGATTGTTTAGTTGGCGGAGAAACAGAAGTAAAAGATATTTTGGGTAACCAATTAACTTTAACCATTCCACCGTTAACACAGCCAGGCGGACTATTGCGTCTGAAAGGTAGAGGACTAGCTTCACGCCAAGGACCTGTTGGCGATTTATTAGTTAGAATTCATGCCAAAATGCCATCTAGCCTAAGTGACGAACTAACCAATCTTATCAAAGAAGCACAAAAGAAGTAACCATAATCATTGTATTTTGTTTAGTAATGCTATATACTTAACTAGTACCAAGCAAAGGAAAACATGCAAAACAATAAAGAAATCGAACAAATCGTCGCCCAAGCTGTTAAATTGGCTAAAGAGCGTCAACACGAATATGTTTTAACTGAGCACGTCTTATTGGTATTAATACGCCATGCTCCATTTTATAAAGTACTAGAATCTTTTGGGACTAGTGTAGATTTATTAGATATGGAGTTAGATGCTTACTTACAAAGTTTAACTAGTTTGGTTACTACTAAAAAAGACAATCAGCCTAAGAAAACAAATGCTCTCGAGCGTTGCTTCAACAGAGCAATGACACAAGTATTGTTCACAGGGCGCCGTTCAATGAATACTGGCGACTTGTATCTTGCTATGATGGCTGAAAATAATTCACACGCACATTACTTTTTATTAAAGTATGGTGTTAAGAAACAAGAGTTCATGGAATACTGGCAAGCACACTACAAACATGATGATGTAGTTCTTACAACTACGCAAGCAGATGAAATTTTAACTGAATACTGTGTTAACTTAACTAAGATGGCGGTAGAAGATCGCCTTGAGCCAATGATTGGCCGCGGTGCTGAACTTGATGAAATGATTACAGTATTAGCTCGTAAATTTAAAGCTAATGTATTGATGGTTGGAGATCCCGGGGTAGGTAAAACTGCTATCGCAGAAGGCCTAGCTCAAGAGATTATTAATAATCGTGTTCCTAAGTTCTTAATTGCTCATGAAGTATGGGCATTAGAGATTGGATCATTGTTAGCTGGTTCTAAATATCGCGGCGAATTTGAAGAAAAGTTCAAACAAGTTATTGGCGCATTAGAAACTAAAGGTAATTGTATTTTGTTTGTAGACGAAGCACACACTATGAAAGGTGCTGGCGCTAGCTCACAATCTACACTTGACTTTGCTAATATGTTAAAACCTGCTATTACTAAAGGTAAACTTAAGGTAATCGCAAGTACAACATGGGAAGAATACTACGAGTCCTTTGAAAAGGATCGTGCGTTAATGCGTCGTTTCCATCGTGTAAGTATCGATGAACCAACTAACGAAGTTACAGAACAAATCCTTATTGGACTTAGCCCACGCTTAGAATCATTCCACAATGTATTAATTGATACAGATGCTATCACGGCCGCTGTAGATTTATCAGGTCGTTATATACACGACCGTAAGAATCCAGATAAGAGTATTGACTTGTTAGACGGCGCTTGCGCTAAGGAACGAGTTAAGGATCAAGGTAATGTAACTATTACTAAAGAAATGATTATGGAACAATTAAGTCGTGTTACTGAAGTTCCTATGGATCGATTACAAAACGAGCGTTCAGCTAATATTGTAGAACTTGAATCGAATATTAAAGAAAAATTATATGGTCAGGACGAAGCAGTAGACAGCGTACTTGAGCGAGTTTATATTAACTTTTCTGGTATTGGCAACGACAATCGTCCTATTGCTAGTTTCTTATTCTTAGGACCAACTGGTACTGGTAAAACAGAACTTGCTAAGTTACTAGCTACAAACTTAGATATGCAATTATTAAAGTATGATATGTCAGAATATCAAGAAAAGCATACTGTAAGTTCGTTGATTGGTGCGCCTCCAGGATATGTAGGATTTGAAGATGGCAATGTAGGTGGCGGCAAGTTAATCAGTGATATTAGTAAGAATCCGTATTCAATCATCCTGTTTGATGAAATTGAAAAAGCTCACCCTGATGTTATTAACATTATGTTACAGATGTTAGACGAAGCTCGTATTACTAGTGCTAACGGCAAAACTGTTAACCTTAAGAATACTATTATCATTATGACAAGTAACTTAGGTGCTCGCGATAACGAAAACAATAACATTGGATTTGGTCAAGCACTACAAAAAACAGGATCAGAAGATAAAGCAATGAAGGACTTCTTCAAACCTGAGTTGCGTAATCGTATCGATCAAATTTGTAAGTTTAAGAAACTTGATACCCTTGCTATTAAGAAAGTTGTACTTAAATTTGTTGAACAGTTACAAGTTAGTTTGAACAATAAAAATATTAGACTTAATTTATCCGAAGCAGTTATTGATATGCTAGCTGATAAAGGTTATGATCCTAAGATGGGTGCTCGTCCACTTAATCGTAAGATTGACGAATTGATTCGTGTACCTTTGTCTAAGAAGATTTTGTTTGAACGCTTATCTGACTGCACCGTCAATGCTATCATAATCGATGATAAGATTGATTTTACAATTATCCAAACTGCTCCATTGGCGATTGTAGACAATTCTGGTATTATTGTTCTTGATGGCGAATCTCCTAACGTTTAAGCCTGTCGATAAAGATAGATACTTTTACGACAAATATCGATACTGCGTAGCATTTGCTTTAGATGAAGTAAGTGCTATGAAGACTCTCGACCACAACTATATCGATGCTATTATTGATCGTAGAAAGTTGTGGCGAGAAGTCGCACAACAGCGTTGGACTTTAGTTCGTCCCGGCGGCCAACCTCAACTAGCTCAAACTATATTAACAAGGCGTTGGAAAGATATTACTGATAAAACTTCTGAGGATCTTCACGAATTAGCTGAGTTACTACTTACAACAACCGCTGATTTTAAATTAGTTACATCGGTTAACTTGGGTTGGATATACAGTAACAATATGTCTTTACTTAAAAGACTTAATGCTATGAGTTTCCTTGACAATAAGGAATATACAGAAGCTATAATATCGAGACCTAAAAATACTGTTAAATTAAAAGTTCCTAAGTTTACCCACAGAAGTTATTTTAAAAGCGTAAAACTAACACAAGCTAATAAAGACAGTTTAATTAACTTTTTTAATAATCAACAAGATACTATAAGAGTTGCTCCGGCTTTTGCTAAATGGCTATCAAAGTCCCCTTATTTGCGGACCCAAGATTATTTCTTTATAGATCACGATGGGGAAGGCTGGCTAGTTATGCTAGAGCTTATATCCCCTGGTATAATTAGAAAAACGCTGGAAATCATCCCAGCATAAATAATATACTATGACGACTTTTACTAATGAAGGTTTATTGCCTCCAACTACATACAGAATCCCATCTGGTAATTATAATGGGGCTAATACACAATTTTATGGTAATGCTATTCCAGCCGCAAATTACTATGGCGGACAAGGATCTGCTCAAACAGCTATGATTCAAACAACAGATTTTGTTGGTGTTCTTACTATAGAAGGTAGTTTGAACGATTGGACTCAGCAAGCTGAATGGTTCAGAATTGAAACTTACGGTAATGCCAATGTAGCTACTACAGATACCCAAGCTATTAATATGATTGGCAATTTCGTATGGTTGCGAGCCAATGTATCATCCTTTACTGGCGGAACTATTAATTCAGCAAACGTAATATTCTAATATAGCTAAATATTAGAATGCGTACAGTTGTAATATATCCCGGAAGATTTCAGCCTGGCCACAAAGGTCATAAGTCTAGCTACGATTATCTAGCTAAGAAATTTGGTGCTGAAAATGTGTATGTAGCTACTTCTGATGTAACTGCTCCTGTGACAAATCCCTTTAGTTTTGCTGACAAAGTAGAGATGCTTACAAAAATAGGAATACCTGCTAGTCACATTGTACAAGTACGCAATCCTTATCAAGCACAAGAAATTACAAAAGATATTCCAGATCCAGAAAATACTGCGTTAGTGTTTGCTGTATCAGAAAAAGACATGGGCGAAAATCCACGCTTCAAGTTTGGTGTTAAAAAGAACGGTGAGCCAAGTTATATGCAACCTTATCCTAAAGATGGCAAACTTCAACCGTTGACCAAACACGCTTATGTAATGGTTACTCCAACTGTTACATTTAAAGTTAGAGGCAAAGATGCTGACTCTGCTTCAGCAATACGCAATATGTATTCTAATGGTAGCGAAGCGGATCGTAAACAAATCTTACATGACTTATATGGTACTGATGATACTGCCCTACAACAATTATTTGATAAGAAATTAGGCGTAGCACAAAAAGCTCGCGACATAGTAATTCAACAGCCTGACCTTGACGGCGATGTAATTGATCAACCTATGCCAGTAGTACGCAATGAAAGTAAACAACATAGAGCCAAGTTAGCAAAATTATTAGAGTCAACAATTCTAGCAGAACGCACCGCCGCACATTGCTATAGAAGTTTTGAAGAAGATTTAATTCCTAATTTCATCGACGAAAAAACTGGTCGAAAATTTTATTAAAAACAAATAATGTATAAAAGTTTTGGTATAAATTACGATCCTATTGCCTTCAAAATTTGGTACTCACCTTGTGTTAGAAAACCATTATCTTGGATTGAAGAAATTAAAATTGCTGCTACCACTATAGCAGAATCGACCACTAAAGATATTTGGGTATGTATGTCTGGCGGGATTGATAGTGAAGTTGTTGCTAGCACATTTAAAAACGCAAATATTCCTTTCAAGGCATTGATTGCCAAATTTCCAGACGATTTAAACACACACGATATAAGTTACGCTATTAGTTGGTGCGAAGCAAATAAGGTTGAGTACAAATTTTTTGAATTTGATATGCTGTCTTTTTTAAAAGAAGGCTACAAGAAATATCTTAATCAAAATCTTGTGTCGAATAATGTTTTTAGATACTATACAATTGAACTATTACAGCACATAGAAGATATGAATGGATTTGGTATTTTTGGTGGCAAAAGTGCTGGGCTAGGGTTAGAACAAAAAATATATAATGAAGTTGATCCAAATAATGATCCTGTATGCGATACCTACGATATCGGCTCACTTGCTCCGTTAGAATGGTGTAGGAAAAATAGTTTAAATCACAGCGTATTTTTCTATCAAACAACATCAGAAATACATAGCGCATATCTTCAAGATCCTGTTAATCAGATGTTAATAAACAATCCTTACATATTAAAATCAGGGTCAATCGATGTGCCTGCTAAAACAATTATGATGAGATCACATTTTCCACACACAACTCCGCGAATTAAATATCATGGATTTGAAAAGATTATGGATCTTAGAATAGCTACCCAACAAGATATGGCTAGGTATTTTGGACTAGATCCTGATGTAACAAATAAGCGATTTAAATCTATAATAAAAAACAATCAAATAGCTATTCCTATTAACGAAGTTTATATTCAATTAGACGACAGAAAATTTTACTAGGTCTCCTTACTCGTGTAAATATGTTACACATTTATAAGAGGAACCCATGGTATCAACCCAACAAACTAACCTAGATGCAACCACAGAAGCAGCTACCCCAACAGCACAAGCACCGTCAGCTCCACAAGCAGGCCAAGTGCAAATCAACATTGATTACTTAAAAACTACCCGTGTACATATTTGTATGCCTTGTTATGGTGGTATGCTTACTGAATCTACATTTATGAGCTACATTAAATGGGCAAATACAGCCCGTCAATTAGGCATTGATTGGACTATGGAAACTATGACCAATGAGTCATTGATTAGTCGTGCTCGTAATACTCTTACTGCTAAGTTCCTTTCTAACCCAGATTCAACACACTTAATGTTTATCGATGCTGACATCGGTTGGGAGCCATGGCACTTGCTCGTTATGTTAAATCGTGACGTAGATGTTATTGGCGGTTTGTATCCAATGAAATCCTTACCAGTTAAGTGGTGTGTTAATGGATTTGACGGTGCCGAAGAAGGCCCAGATGGCTTACAAGAAGTTACTAAAACTGGCACAGGATTCCTCTTAATGAAGCGTGGCGTATTTGAGAAGTTAAATGCCCACCCAGCAGTTAAGCCTTTCAACTCTGATATTGGTTTGCCACCAGAGTTAAATGTTTATATGAAAACATATTTTGACACAGCAGTTCGCGAGAATCGTTATTACAGTGAAGACTGGACATTCTGCGAAAACTGGCGTGATTTAGGTGGTAAAGTTTGGGTAGACAAGCGTGTATTGCTCAAGCACACAGGCACCTATGTATTTGACTATGCTACACAAGATCAACTATACAAAGACTTACATTCTTTGGCTATTAGTAATCAGCAACCAGCACAGTCATTACCAGCCCAAGCACAGGCAGCCGCTGTATCTGACGCTCCTGTAGCAGCACCAGAAGCTCCTAAAGCTACTGTAGTTGCTTCAAGCAAAGGCAAAAAGAAAAAATAAACTGGGTAGTTTATAAACGGGCAAAGGCCGTTACAGTTAAGTCTGTAACGGCTTTTGTTTTTTACGCTAAATATATTAATGAACATTGAACAATTAGAATCCTTCAATTTAGCAGACGCAGTTAAATTTCACGATAAACTTAATCCTTTATTATGGGATAAAAGCGAACATTTACATCCTGAAATCCGTGAGCAGTTATTAGCTATTGCTTCAGACTTTGCTGAATCACTTGGCGTCGACAACTTAAATTTAAAAGATATAACAAGTTCGGGTAGTAATGCCGCATTTTCTTATACTCCACATTCTGATATAGATTTACATTTAATTGTAGATTTAGGCAATGACGAAAACAAAGAAATATATCGTGAACTTTTTGATGCTAAAAAGTTTATCTATAACAACGAACATAAAATTACTATTAAAGGTATTCCTGTTGAATTGTATGTACAGGACATAAGCGAAGAACATCATAGTCAAGGAATTTACAGTATTGTAGATAACGAATGGATACAAATTCCTAGACGCAAACACGCTGATATCGATGATATGAGCGTTAAGAGCAAATACAAGGATTTAAGTAAGCGTATTAAACAAGCAATTAAATCTAAATCTATAGACCAAATGAATGCTCTATTAGATAAAATTAAAAATATGCGTGGTACAGGACTAGCTAATCACGGCGAGTTTGGCCCAGAAAATTTAGCCTTCAAATTACTACGCAATAGTGGTGAATTGAAAAAGTTACATAATGCTCGTAAAGAAGCAAGAAGCCAAGAGTTAAGTTTAAAAGAGCGTAAGCCACAAGCTCCTGTAAAATATGGTTTTGGTCCTGACTATATCGAAGAAGTTGGCATTACACCAGACGGTACTAATCCTACTACTTCCGAGTTTACCAACGAAGCACAATTAGATGAAGTTGGTGTTACTCCAGACGGAACCAATCCTAGTACTTGTATGTTTGCTAACGAAGACAAACATAATGACAAAGACATTATTGAAGATTTTATTAATTTTTGTGTTTCCCATTTAAAATTAAAAAAAGAAATTAACTTAAGAATTCGTCGTGACCCACAATGGTCCGTAAGAAACAAAACTTTTGGACGCTACAATGATGGAACCAATGAACTTGAAGTTGGTGTAGGCGGCCGTCATATTATGGATGTATTAAGAACTGTAGCACACGAACTTGTACATCAAAAACAAAATGAAATAGGACCAGTTCCAGCAGACGCTGGAGAAGATGGCAGTCCATATGAAAATGAAGCTAATGCCAAAGCTGGTGTATTGATGCGTAAGTATGCTCAACTACATCCTGAATTGTTTATGGCTATCGAATTAAATGAAGCTACGGGCTATATTCCAACAGCCGCAGAAGCAAAAGATCCACGCTTCTTAATGGCGCTAACTGTTGATGTGCGTCCAGGAGAAATTGGTCGTTGTGCTAATGCATTTTTATTAGACACCGACGCACAAGGTAAACCACAAGAACTTCGTCCAGATGGCATCGTCCATCGGATGATGGAAGAATTAGAATTATTTAAAAGGACGTATTAATGAAAGCCCATGAATTTATCTTTGAATCTGCACAAACAACACTAGGTGGATTTAAAGTCACTCCGTTACATATTGAAGATCAAGGTGTTGAAGAATCTGACATTAGTGGGTTATTAGCAGCCGGCCAATTTAATAAACAATTTAGAATTACAGCAAATATATACGGTGTCACAAAACATTTTAAGGTCAAAGCTCAGAGCGCACGAATCGCACAACATAAAGTTGAGATTCACCACCCCGGGGCTAAAATTTTAAATGTAGAAGAAATTACAAATGAAGCTATTGGGTTAAATGCTCCACATCGCCGAATGAGTCGCGATGAGTTACAAGGCTATGCCGATCGTATTAAAACTGGTACTAAGACAAAGAAAGATAGATTTGCTCCAATCATACACGGTAGCAATATCAAAGCAATTACTAAAGATGACGAAGGTACCGAATGGGATTTAGATGATTTGGCCCGTCAAATCACTACCCGTCCTCGTTCATTATTAGGCACTAATGCTAAAATGAGTAAGAGTGCTACAGAAGGCGAAATTGTTTATGACTTAACATTGCCAGCATTAAGCGGTGTTGTTGTGGACGAGGAAACAGGCGATTTTGTAGAAATTACTACTTGCCCTGGTGCTGGCGGATGTCAATTATTTTGCTACGCTCGTAAAGGTGGATATGTAATGTTCCCTGCTAGTAGCATGTCAGCCGCACAAGCATTAAACTTTTTAGTCAATGACCCTGCTGGATATATGGCCATGGTTAACAAAGAAATACAAGGTCTTAAAGGCAAAGCAGACAAGCATGGTATTAGATTAGTTGTACGCTGGCATGATGCTGGAGATTTCTTTAGTAAAGAATATTTAGATCTAGCATTTAACGTTGCTCGTACTAATCCAGATGTAAAATTTTATGCTTATACAAAAATAGCCGCGGCTGCAACTGCCAACAAACCAGATAATTTTATTGTTAACTTTAGTTCGGGAAGTAAGCGCGGTGAAGAAAAGCAAATTGAACTACACAAAGCTCAAGGAAATGCAGTTAAAGATGCTGTAACATTACCCAAAGACTTGTTCCGCACATTGTTTGTTACGGATGCTAAAGGGAAATATGTTAAAGATGCCAAAGGTCGTACACAGGTTAAAAGTCCCGAAGCATGGGAAGAATTTAAAAAAATGTTGGCCACTAGATATAAAATTGATCCAGCATCAATTATCACATACGATCAGATGTTAACCATCCCTGAAGGCCCTAAACCTAAGTGGAATGTGGTTATATTTCCAGCAGGACACGGAGACCGTGCTGCCAACAGATTGGATGTAATCAACAGTTTCCTAATGTTCCACTAAAATGATTTTAAACGATTTTATCCAACCTAAACTAAAGTTTAGTCGTGAAAAACTAGACGCAGTTCTTGTTGAGCTTTGCGATATGGTCATCGAAGGACAACAAGATAATCCAGACTTTTATGGTATGGTAGCCGCCGCGGTATTAGATACTCGGGGTAGATTAGTCACTGGTGTAAATTATCTATATGGAAATTCAAGAATCCATGCGGAACGAGCAGCCATAGACAAGTATGAAGAAGAGTACGGAGAATTGCCAAAGGGCAGTATTGTAATTACTACACTGAGCCCATGCTGTGAAGATACTGGCGATAATCGCTATGGCGTTAGCTGTACAGATTTATTAAATGAAAAACATATCAAATTAGCTTATTGCGGGTATAGTGATCCATCACAAGATAATACCCAAGAAAAGTTTACAATCATTATTACAGAAAATAGCAAGATTAAATTACTGTGTAAAAAGTTAGCCGATACTTTTTTAAAAAAAAATTTAAATGAAGCTGTAGAATCAAATAAAGCACAAGAATTTATTGACAGGGTATATAGTCAGTATCCTGATTGGCCGTATGGTCAAGCAGATAAAGTTATGGTATGGGGAGAAGGCGAAGATCAGCAATTTGCCGCGTTCAAACTCAAACCTAGTATGAAACCTGATACAGTAGAAATAGATTGGATCATGGCCGGGCCCGAACAACGCAAAGGTGTTGGTAGTCGTGCTATTAAAGAGCTACAGCGTCAAGCACAAGAAGCGGGTATTAAGTTAACATTGTATCCTTGGGCTAAGGGTAATGTAAGTCAAGCCTCATTAACTAAGTTATATAAGCGTCATGGTTTTAAACCCGTCGCTAAAGGTGCTAAACCAATGTCATGGGAACCAGTCAGCGAAGAAAGTAACAAAGAAATATTGTCTTATGTTAAAAAAATACATCCTAAAGATGAATTTACTATAGACCATGCTGTAATGAATCATGCTAAATGGGAACTCACTACGGTACCTCTAACTAGTTTACATATAGATTCAGATGAAGTTAGTCCGTACGATCAAATCAACTTAGTTGACTACAATTATGTTAAAGATATTACAGCACAAGACATTAAAAATAAACCTATTGTAGTAGATAATGAAGGCTGGATTATTGACGGCAACCACAGAGCTGTGGCTGCTAGAGATATGGGTATGACTTCTATGCCAGCTTATGTTCCCTTAGAGTCAGACGATGATGAAGAAACATATGATCAGCATATGGCTCGCGTAAATAAAGAACGAGAGTTAAGTGAAGTGATTTATCATAACAATATCAAAACTAAAAATCAAGACAAGTCAGGTTTAGTAAACAAAGGCGAACCAGTGCCTCCAGGTAAAGAAAAACGTTTACTTGGTAACTTAGTAGGGAACTTAGGACAGTTAGAAGTATATAAGTGGGACAAGGGTAACGATTCTGCTTACTCCGTTTTTGATCCTAAAACTCGCGTTAGTCAAATGACCATTAGCGGAACAAACAAACCACATTCATTTGAAATATTTGGTATATATGGAGGTCCTAAAGCTCCTATTCGTGCCGCAGATTTGTATGCTTGGTTGGTTAAAAACCAAGGGCTTACGCTAGTTAGTGACAAATATCAATCCCCAGGCGGCCAAAGAGTATGGCAAGATTTAGAACAACGTTATGGGCGTTCATTAAATGTTTACGCATTTAATATGAAAACTAACAAACCTATCAATACCGGGGCAGATGACCCTGAATCAACACACGGCTACAGAGGCGATATCGCACAGAATGTTCGATTAGTTGCCGCACCTAAATAAAATTCCGCTAAATACAGTATGAGCAAAAAATTTGTGCGTATACTGAGTAATATTGACTGCGATTGGGAAGGATTAAGTCCTATCTATCGTTTGTATGTTAATGACGAATTATTTGCAGAACGTACATGGATTTGGACTGATAGTGCTTTGGAAGAAGATTTACAAATTAGTGCCGAACCGGGTGAATACACGTTACGCTATGAGTTAGTTGCCCCGCATTTAGCCCAACTAAATGTTAAAAGTTTAAAAGTAGAATACGGGCCCGGAGCAGTTATAGATAACTTAAAATTTAGGATTTTAGAATGAAACTATTTGAAATTATAGGGTTAAAAGAAGACGCCAGTGTAGCTAGTACTAGCGCAGGAAGTATTGCGCCCGTGGCTACTCCTCTAGGAGCCGTACAGCGAAGAATACCCCAGGGCTCATTCTTTACAGGTGTCGAAACTAACGATCTTACTCCTAATACTCCTAAAGAATATAAAGCATACAAATCAACTAAAAAATCCAAGATTTAGCCAACTTATTTCTTGACTTCATTCTCTGTATTTCTCCTACCCCTCTGTAATATCCCTCTGGGCACTTATCTGATTTAATGCTATCTATTCCGTTAGTCCACCAATATTTTCCATAACTTGTATTTTTTGCCCCTGCTCGAATATCCTTTTTAACTATAGTAGACGATACACGAGTTTTTAATATAGCAGATCTTCCGCGAGTCCATTCTGGTCCCGGTTGAGTTTTTGATTTCTTTTCTTCAACTCCATTAGTCCACCAATAAATCCCATAACTTGGATTGTTTTTGCCTGCGTTAGTTATTTTTGCTAGCCTCGATTTTTCTTCCGGAGAAATGTCCATTCTTTTAGACATTATAAGGCAAGCCTTGAAATCTCCTTGAGAATAGTGTATATTATAATGTTCCTGTATGCTTACACAGAGAAGATTATCAATGTTGTTATTTTCGTGATTTCCGTCTATATGATGTATTTCGTAGCTACGACCTTCTGAATCTTTTGGAATTGGCCCATAGTGATCCTCGTATATTTTACGATGGTAGCTATCTTTTCTGTAAATACTCATGCTGATTGCTCCTTATAAGCGTTAGAGTAGTTGGGATTGTCGAGATCCGCGAACTACACTTCTATTTAGTTTTAACTAAATAATATATAATTTAAAGGATTTAAAATGCTGGCTGAATTGATGAAAATTTTACTCGCGAGTGACTTCGCTTATTACTTAAAAGCCCATTTCTTTCATTTTAATGTAGAAGGCAAAGACTTCTATCAATATCATAAATTCCTACAAAAAGTGTATGAGGACGCATATTCTGCCGTTGACCCGCTCGGGGAGTTTATCCGCACCCTGGGAGAATACACTCCTGCTAGCCTTACTCGTTATAACGAGTTATCCCGTATTCAAGACCAAACTAAAGTGCCTAGAGCACAACTCATGCTTGAGGAATTACTAGCTGATTCCCATGTTATGATCAACCTTCTTAATGAATGTTTTGCGGCTGCTACAGCAGAGAACAAGCAAGATATCGCAAATTTTATCGCTGAAAGATTAACTGCCACAAACAAGTTTATCTGGATGCTACAAAGTTTTTTGAAAGAAGCTAGAGCATAATGGACCATAACTTTTATAGTATTGTAGAAAAATTAGCCATACTTGAGGGGCGCATAGCTCCTAAGCATGAGCATATTGCTGAATCTAAACAGAAGAAACCAGCACTCTTTAATAATTTAAAAAAAGCCGAAGAGGATTTTACTCCTGGTGTCGGTGGTGTTGAGTTTGCCGAAGAGAAGTCAGACGATGTACTATCAAAAGTTAAAGCAAGTTTAGTTGATTATTTAAAATCAGCAGAAGATTCACTCAAACAAGACAAAGATTTAATTACTAAGAAAAAACAAGACTTAGACTTAAAGAAAAAAGAATTAAAAGATTTAGAACTACAGTCTAAAGAATCAGTCGACGAAGCTGATCAAGATCCCGACGCACCATACACACCGGCTCCGGCTAAACCGTTTCGCAATCCTCCGGGCTTCAACAAACAAGGCACAGGCGTAGGCAACAAGTTAGCACAACAAACTCGTGCTGAGTTAGCAAAGAAAAAAGAACAAGATGTAGAAGAAGCTATCCCTGATAGTTTAGAAGAAGGTCAAGAATTACGAATTGGTGACCCAGTTGAAATTATTGGCGATGTACAGTTTAGCGGCGCTACTGGCGAAATTGTTGATTTTGGACAACGCAGTAATTTTATAATTGTAAATTTATACAATCACGGAACACACAGTTTTAATGCTGCTAATGTTGAATACAATCAATACGCCGATGATGAAGATGCCGACGAATACGGCGAACACGAAAATGAGTTGGACGAAGATCCAAATCAAACTCCGGCACAAGGCGAAGCGCCTGCTGGGTTAACTGATCCTACATACGCAGAAAGCGCAACAGCTCCAGTTAAAACAGTTAATGTTCCAGTCGAGGATGTTGGCATTGGCTCAGGTGGCGGCGGCTCTGTATTAGTTGAGATCCACGGCGATGAGCGCAATGGCTTTTGTATCAAACGTGCTGGCAAAGAATTACCAAGTCGTTTTAGCAGTTTAGAAGAATGTGAAATAGCATTAGAAATGTATATGGCTCGTCGTAAAGCCAAACATGACGCTGAGCAATCGGCTGATTACATAGAAGAAAAATAGAATGAATTTATTTGATATATTTGAAGGGGCTATCGACGACCTTGAAGCACGTCGTATTGAAGACTTAAATGCTAAAATGGATGACTTTTTAGCTCGTGCTAAAGAATCAAACGATCCTAAATATAAAGAAGCTATGCGTCACGCATACGCTAAAGCTAAAGCAGAGCGCGACAGTTATTACAAACTAAAAGTAGATGAAGCTCCGGGCGCAGAAACATTGGCCCATAATGAAAGAACAGCACAAAGTAATTTAGATGCGTTTGATTTAGAAGAAGACTACGCAGATACAAATTATACATATACAGTTTTTATTGACGGCACTAAAGAAGGAACTTACGGTAGCAAGGAAGAAGCTAAAGCTGTAGTTCGTCGCAAAAAAGAACAAGCCCCAGGCAGAGATTATCGTATTGCTCCAAAGCCACGCACAAGTGCTCGTAGTATTAAAAAATTCTACAATAACAAAAATCGCGATGTAGACGAAAGTTTAAAAGTAAGCCCGCACGATGCTGGCATGCATGCCGCTATTAAAGGTAAATCATATGATAGCAATCCGCATCCAAAAGGATCGCCAGAACATTTATTGTGGTCCAAAGGCCATAATGCTATGCGAGCTCGCAAAGCAGACTTAGATGAGCATGGTGGTGGTGTAAACAATAATGGTAGTTATATCGCTTGGCGTAAAAAAGCTAACAAAGAACATGGTATTACTAAAGCTCCTGCTACAGTCGAAGAATGGAAAGATTCTGCCCCAGGCGAGCCTGACCAGGATGAATTAATTAAAGTAGAAGGTTGGCAAGACTTTAACAAAGTAGAGCCATATGAAGTTTGTTTAGCCGGCAAGTCCGTTAAACAGTTTGATTACTATGAAGATGCTCGCCGCTTTCACGATAACTGGAAGAAGAAATTATACAACCAAGGCGAAAAAGAAAAAGCAGATAAGATTACATTAAATCCTATCATGAAGGAAGGATCAATGGCTGCAGCCGCACATCATCCAGATGGTCCTAAGTTTGGCGGATACTGGAAAGGTACAGATCCAAATCCTCCTAAGCCAGGGCAAGGTTTTGGCGGCTTGGAAGAGTTAGACAATCCAATGGGTGATAAAGAATTAGCATATTTAATTGCTAAAGCTAAAGGTATGAAGAGTCAACCTGATCCAGATTTACACAAAGGTGACGAACACGAAATTAACGGCGATGATCAAGAAGTAGATGAGGGCATTGATGGCAACATGACCGTTCGCTCTAATCCTTTATCGCAACCTCTTAGAAAAAGTACCCATGCTCCTAAGTCAGTAATGCAAAGTGGTGCCGGCAAACACGCTAATCAATTGAAAAAAGCGGCTGCCGCTAGATTAGGTGAAATGACTGATGAAGAAGGTGCTAAGTTACGCAAGGATGCTGAAGAATATGCTATTAAGCAAATGACAGCTCCTAAGGCACCTAAGAAAGCTGAACCTAAAAAATCATTTATGCAACAAGTTGGACAAAAACAAATTGACATGGTTAAAGGTGCTTACAAAGGATTAACTGGTCAACTTGAAGAATCAGATAATTTCTTATCGTGGGCTGTTCGTAATGGATACAATATTACTAAACCTGCTATCTATGAATCAGCTCGTAAAACATTTACAGAAATCAAAAAAGGTCAAAAAGATTCAAATGGTTTTTCCAAATGTTGGCCTGGCAAACACGAAGAAGGAACTAAGAAGGGCAAAAATGGTGGCCGAGTGCGTAACTGTGTGCCTAATGAATCTGTTGAAGAAGCCGCTAACCCAGCACAACAAGCTGCTATTGCTATTGCTAAAAAGAAAGCTGTAGACGAAACAGCCGCTTGGCAAAAGAAATCAGGCAAGAATAAAAACGGCGGCTTAAACAAGAAAGGTGTTGACTCTTATCGCAAAGAACATCCTGGATCTAAACTACAAACCGCTGTTACTAAAAAGCCTAGTAAAATTAAAAAAGGCAGTAAAGATGATAAGCGCCGCAAATCATTTTGCGCTCGTATGAGTGGCATGAAGGGTCCTATGAAAAAGCCCAACGGAGAGCCAACTCGTAAAGCATTATCACTTAGAAAATGGCATTGTGAAAGTATCGAAAACCTAGATGTTATGTTAGCTGAAGCTATCAGTGAAGCTAAGAACTTAGGCAATCGTGTTAAGATTGTTAAAGGTCCTGAAGCTGGACAAATGGGCACTATTGGAGAAATCCGTCCAGGCGCATTTAAAGGCGCTCCTGGATATTATACAGTAGACTTAGATAACGGCGGTCATATTCAAGTACGCAAAGAAGCATTGCGTTTGATTAAAGACGAAGTTAATGAAAGTTTGCGCCCAGGCGAATACTTTGTTTGGACAGTATATTTTGATGATGGCAGTAGTAAGCGTATCAAAGTTACTAGTGACGAGTTTGATCCATACGCATATTATGGTAAGCAAGGCAAAGTTGTCGTTAATGTAGACTACGACTGGTCTATCCAAGGTCAATAATAATTTAAACAAAATCTAGCAGTATAAGTATATCATATGTACGATATGCACTACCTTGTAGTAAGTCACGAAAATTTTTGTGTTTACACTTCTACCAATCGATTAGTTACAGCTAACGCATTAGCGTCAAGTTCTATTGATTGCTTTGTGCGTGGTATTACACCATTTGTAAATAACTATGAAAAGTTTAAAAACCGAACAGAATTTTATGATAATGTTTGGAAAAATGACAAGCGATCAGGACAGTTAGTTCCTATTGATCCAACTCAAGTTAGTGAATCTTGGTTAATTAATCGTGAAATTATAAAGCGCAGACATATTTTATTTGGTATATGGGAAACCCATACTGGAAATGCTTTATTAAGAGTCGATACAACAAAATGGACAGCGTTTAGTGCCGTCGCCGATATAGAAATAACAAAATGCGATCCTAGTAAAGGATTTTATACTCTTATGATAGAAGAGTATGCTCGCATTGTTGAGCGTCCGGTTGAACAAGTATTTGCTGAGTTAAGTTTGAAAATTGAGACTGAAAATATAACTAAATTTAGAATTACTGCCCTAGCAGAAAAATTCAAAGATATGATTAACCAAGCAATTACGCAAGAAGAATTAGATATTGTAAGAATGCAAATATATACAGAATTTTGGGGCAATGCCGAAACATGAAATCCGTTTATTATTTTAATTCTAATGCTGTATTACCGACACCATTATATTCAGAAGTTGCTGACTGGAAAGCAATGTACAAAACTATTAGTAATGCTGTTGGGTTAGTAGATAGAACTAACCAGTTTAAACAACCAATCAACACTAAAGTATATCCAGGTAGCGAGTTACCGCTATTAACATCAAATTTTTTATCTTATAGAGATTGTTGTAACAAACGAGCTGCTGAACTATGGGAACTTAGCATTCGACTACAAAAGCCATTAGGCATTATGTGGAGCGGCGGCATCGACAGTACAAGAATGTTGATTAGTTTTTTAGAAAATTATCCGTTAGCTGAAGTTAAAGATAGAATTAGAGTATTAACAAGCTATGACGCAGTAATTGAAAATCAGGAATTCTTTAGAAATTATATTGCTGGCAAATTACAAATAATCAATAGTGAAACTATTCCTTGGTTATTTGATAAAAGTATTATATTAGTAACAGGTGAGCATAACGACCAATTATTTGGTAGCGATATGTTAAAAAACTTTATGTTAGAAAGAGCTGATGTTTTTAATAATAGCTTTTCTAAAGATATTATATTTTCGTACTTAAACAGCAAAATACAAGTTCCTAAAGTTTCTACATTATTAATAGACGCAGTATGTCGTTCAGCTGACACATACGGTATAACAATAGAAAAAAATGCTGATTGGTTTTGGTGGTGGAACTTTTGCTTTAAGTGGCAATCAGTAAGATTTAGATTATTAGTGTTATGCTCTCCGAAACTATGGCATAACTTTTCTGAAGAATTTATGAATACATACTTACACCATTTTTATGATTCAACTGATTTCCAACTTTGGAGTATTAACTCGCAAGATGCTAGGAATATCACAAAATGGGTTGAGTATAAAAAACAAGCAAAATTAGAAATATTTGAATTTGATAAAAATCAAGACTATCTCGATAATAAACTCAAAAAGCCTAGCTTACGAACTGTTTTCTTACAGCGTATGATGTTTGAAGGTATCGATACTGATTTCAATATTATCCATAAATTTAATATTGAAGACTATTATTTGTCCGATAACGATTTTAAATAAATATTAATATGAACGAATATCCAGTTTATCCAGAACAACACGGTGATGAGGATTATAAACTTAATCCTTACGCACCTGTTATCTATAGATAAATAAAAGTGTAGTTCGCGATATGGGGATATCCAACTACTCTAATGCTATGAATCGTTGGCATTTTGAAAACTGTACTTCGGTAAATACTTATATGTAAAGAACACCCTTAGGACCGTTGTAAAACGGCCGGTGTAGGCGGAGCCTGCCTTGGTAAAGCGATTCGCTACCGTTTAGCCAAAAGTGTCTTTTATCATTTGACTTCATCCAAAATATCCTGTATACTTGTAACATTATTAACAGGAGAACTAAATGTCAGACCGCGTATTCACAGCAGAACAAACTAAAAAATTAGAGCAAATTATCAATGAAGGTATGGCTGTTACTATGGAAATCGAAACACTACAAGGTGGATTGAATGACACAGTTAAAGCTATTGCTGAAGAATTAGAAATTAAACCAGCTATCCTTAAAAAAGCTATTAAGATTGCTCACAAAGCTGAATTTGGCCGTACACAAGATGACCATAGCTTGCTAGAACAAATTTTAACTCAAGTGGGCAAAACACTATAAATATTATAGTTAGCAGTAAGAGTCGTTCGCTTAACGAACATGAAACAAGGCTTACCGGCCATAAACGGAGATTAATTTGAGTTATGTAGATTGTCTATATGATCGTGAACACGATCGAATTCATGTTGTAGAACGAATCAACGGGGAAAGAATTTATAAAGAATACCCCGCTGATTATATCTTTTACTACAACGATCCTAGAGGTAAATTTACTTCTATCTATGGCACACCAGTTGCCCGCTTTTCTAGTCGTAATAGTAAAGAGTTTCGTAAGGAAGTAGCCATTCAAAAAGGCAAACAACTTTATGAATCTGATATCAATCCTATCTTCCGTTGTTTAGAAGAAAATTACAAAAATAAAGATGCTCCAGAACTCCATGCGGCATTCTTCGACATTGAAGTAGACTTTCACAAGGAGAAAGGATTCTCTCCTACCACTGATCCATTCAACGGCATTACAGCTATTTCTGTTTACTTACAATGGATGGAGCAACTAGTTACATTGGTTGTGCCACCCAAGCATATGAGTATCGAAACAGCTAATGATATTGCTAAAGACTTTGAAAACTGTATTGTGTTTGAAAAAGAAGAGGATATGTTAAAAACATTCCTGGACTTAATCGATGACGCAGATGTTATTTCAGGTTGGAACTCAGAAGGCTATGATATACCATACACAGTAAATCGTATCAAGCGAGTATTGTCTAAAGATGATACACGCAGATTCTGCTTGTGGGGTCAATTCCCTAAAGAGCGTGAATTTGAGCGATATGGTGCTACTAGCACAACTTATGATATCGTAGGTCGTGTACACATGGACTATATGCAATTATATCGTAAGTACACCTATGAAGAACGACACAGTTATTCATTGGATGCTATTTCTGAATATGAACTAGGCGAAAGTAAAACACAATACGAAGGCACATTGGATCAATTATACAATCAAGACTTTAAACAGTTTATTGTGTATAACAGGCAAGATACATTGTTGTTAGACAAGTTAGATAAGAAGTTACGCTTCTTGGACTTAGCTAACGAACTCGCACACGCCAATACTGTATTGTTAGCAACTACAATGGGTGCCGTAGCTGTTACTGAACAAGCTATTATTAACGAAGCACATGAGCGTGGACTTGTTGTACCTAATCGTAAACAAAGATTAACAGACGAAGAAGATACAGCGGCCGCAGGTGCTTATGTTGCGTATCCTAAAAAGGGTATTCATGAATGGATCGGCGCTGTGGATATTAACTCACTTTATCCATCTGCTATTCGTGCGTTGAACATGGGAATGGAAACTGTAGTAGGACAACTTCGTCCTATTATGACTGATCGTTACATTAATGAAATTGTTGGTAAAGGCAAATCATTTGCGGCAGCGTGGGAAGGTATGTTTGCTACATTAGAATATACAGCGGTCATGGATCAACAGCGTGGTACTGAAATTACAATCGACTGGCAAGATGGCGATAGTACTGTACATAGTGCGGCTGAGATTTGGGAGATGGTATTTAATTCTAACAAACCTTGGATGCTAACCGCTAATGGCACTATTGTTACATATGAGCGTAAAGGTGTTGTGCCAGGATTGTTAGAGCGTTGGTATGCTGAACGTAAAGAACTTCAAGCTAAGAAAAAAGAAGCTACTGATCCTAAGATGATTGCGTTCTGGGATAAGCGACAGTTAGTTAAGAAGATTAACTTAAATTCGTTATACGGTGCTATTTTAAATCCACATTGTCGTTTCTTTGACAAGCGTATTGGACAGTCAACTACACTATCGGGTCGTAGTATTGCTCGACACATGGCTAGTTATATTAACGAATGTATCTTTGGGGTTAAAGACCATTTAGGACAAGCAATTATCTATGGTGACACTGACTCATGCTATTTTACAGCGTGGCCAGCTATCAAAGATGATGTGGCGGCTGGAAAGATGTCTTGGAGTAAAGAAAGTTGTATTCAACTCTATGATAGCATTGCGGATCAAGTTAATGATTCATTTCCGGCATTTATGGAACAGGCTTTCCACTGTCCTCGTGAAGCTGGCGAACTTATTAAAGCGGGTCGCGAACTAGTAGCATCTAATAGTTTGTTTATTACTAAGAAGCGTTATGCTGTATTAATTTATGACTTAGAAGGCAAGCGCCTTGACGTAGACGGTAAGCCAGGCAAGATTAAAGCTATGGGCTTAGACTTAAAGCGTTCGGATACTCCTAAAATAATTCAAGAGTTTTTAAGTGAGATTTTGGAAAAGGTATTAACTGGTACAGGTCGTGAAGAAATTGTTGAGCGCATTAGAGAATTTAAGTATGCGTTTGCTGAGCGTCCAGCTTGGGAAAAGGGTACACCTAAACGTGTAAACAACTTGACCAAATATGGTGCGGCTGAAGAAAAAGCAGGCAAAGCTAATATGCCAGGACACGTTCGTGCGGCACTAAACTGGAACAATCTACGTCGTATGAATAGCGACAATTATTCTATTGCGGTAGTCGACGGCATGAAAACTATTGTATGTAAGTTAAAGCCAAATCCATTGGGTTGGACTAGTATTGGTTACCCTACAGATGAGCAACGTTTGCCTGATTGGTTTAAAGAACTTCCATTTGATGATGCCTTAATGGAAGCTACTATTGTAGACCAAAAGATTGATAACTTATTAAGTGTATTAGATTGGGACTTAGCTAGTGCTACTAATACTGAAAATACATTTCAAAATTTATTTGAGTTCTAATTATGTTGAGTGATCTCGTATTCTTAAAAAATCAGTTAGATAAATTATCTGCGGTACCTGCCAGAGATATTGCTAATCAGTCATTAAATGAAATTACATATCTAGCCGCTAGTCTTAATAAACGACAACAGGATATCAACGATGCGTTTGATATGTTTGAACGCGATTTTAATAATTTAAAAACTCAGTTAGATAAAGATATTAGTGATGCTGAACCACCACTATTTCAAGAAAGTTATAAATCTTATACCGATGTACTTGAATGGGAATTATACGAGGATAGCGCAACAGTCTTAAAGATCCGTACAAATAATCGTATAAGCATGGACCTATACCGTAGTAGAGTAAAGCTATATGCTGATTGGCGTATGCCCGCACTAATTATCAGACCTAGCGCAGGACCTTTTATTGAAGATATGGTAGGGCATGATCCATTATACATTGTGGATTTAAAACATGATTTATTATTACCAGCATTAAGCACTTTTAGTACTCAATATCAAAATCGACTACGCTCTTATACTATTGTCGAAGATTTTGATCGAGAAATTTTAAGTAAAATACCTAATAATCAAATTGGATTGTGCTTGGCCTATGATTATTTGGATTATCGTCCTTTTGAAATGATTCAAAAATATTTAAAAGAAGTTTTCGAAAAGCTCAAACCAGGAGGAACTTTCATTATGACATTTAATGATTGCGACCGAGTTAGTGCTGTTCGATTAGCTGAAAAAAATCATAGATCCTATACCCCTGGTTCATTTATCAAAAATTTAGCCATTAATATAGGATATGAAATTGCGTATTCTTATAATACGTACGAAGCAAGTACTTGGCTAGAGTTGCGTAAGCCAGGCGTTTTAGATTCGATTAAAGGTGGACAACCTTTGGCGAAAATAGTTTCAAAATAGTTGTAAAACCTAAATAAACCTGTTATACTATCAACATTACTTAAAGGAAATATTAAATGCGTGATCATCTTTTAGACTTAGTTTCACATACTTTTGACTTGGGCAGTATTGAACAAGTTCGTGTAGTTGGAACTGACACTGAAACAAATATCTTTGGCAAAGCTGAAGATAATTCGATTGTTGTAGAAGGTAAAACAATCAATCCAGTAGCAGAATTTATTGGTACATTTGGTATGCCAAATTTAGCCAAACTTAAAATTCTTTTGAACTTACAAGAGTACAAAGAAGATGCTACACTTGCTATTAATCGCAGAGCCGACAATGCGCCGGATCAGTTAAACTTTGTGAACAAAGCAGGCGACTTTAAGAATTCATATCGTTTTATGGCAGCCGAAGTTGCTAATGAAAAGATTAAGACTATTAAGTTCAAAGGTGTTAAATGGAACTTAGAGGTTGAACCAAGCGCAGCGGCTATTCAGCGTTTGAAAATGCAAGCTACAGCTAATAGCGAAGAAAACAATTTCCAAGTTAAAGTAGACGGCGGTGATTTGAAGTTCTTCTTTGGAGATCATTCAACACACGCTGGTAACTTTGTATTCCAACCAGATGTACAAGGTGATCTCAAGCGAGCATGGAGTTGGCCAGTCAAAGCTGTTATTGGCATTCTTGACTTGTATGGCGATAAAGTAATGCGTATTAGTGATGAAGGCGCAATGCAGATTATTGTTGATTCCGGACTTGCTGTTTATTCTTATATTCTACCAGCTCAATCTAAATAATGTTTGACACTAATATTAGAAGTTTAGTTAAGGCGCTATCATGGCGCCTTACTGGTACTATCGACACATTTATTGTTAGTTTTCTTGTTACAGGAGAACTAGTAGTTGCTGGTAGTATCGCTTCTATCGAAGTGTTAACTAAAATATGTTTATTTTGGTTTCATGAAAGAGTTTGGAATAAAATTAAATGGGGCAGACATACTAAGCCAACCGCACATCCAGATGGATTTGATTGGCGTAAGCCTACTGTTCAAATGCTAGGGCGTTGGCAGCCATGGCACGCCGGACATAGAGCATTGTTTGACCGTGCTATTGCTAAAACAGGTCAAGTTTGTATTATGATCCGTGATTGCGAAGGTTGGAATGATTCTAATCCATTTAAAAAAGAAGAAGTAGAAAACTTCATCCATGCGGATTTAAAGGAAAAGTATGAAGGACAGTATATTATTGTATTCGTTCCTAATATTACAAACATTACCTATGGTCGTAATGTTGGTTATAAAATTGAAAACGAAGTATTCGACGAGGATACGCACTCTATTTCAGCGACTGAAATAAGAAAACAAATGGGTCTTAAATAATGGCGCAAGATAATTTAACTGCCAAACAATCCGACTATGCTATCTTTTTGCCAGCATTGTCGGGGTTCTACGGTACTTACATAGGAAAACAACGAGGCAGTCAATATGTTGACCAAGCCCGTATGCCTACTAATATCCAAGATATGGAAATGCTTAATTGGCTTAATAGTCAAAAAGGTTTGTTTACATATAAGTGGAGTTTGTATTCAGCAGGACACGCCAACTTGGATCTTAACAAACAAGACTGGAATGAAGACATGATTCGTAACAGGGATCGTGCTAACACTTTCATTCTAGGCGATTCGGGCGGATTCCAAATTGGTAAAGGTGTGTGGGAAGGTGAATGGCGTGATCCTAACGGCCCGGAAGTAGCCGCTAAAATGGCTGAGGCTATAGCTAAAGGCATAGAACAAGTTCCTGCGTTAAAGCCAGATGGTACACCTAAACATGATAAGAACGGCAACACCAAATATACTAAGATTGACCATGTAAAAGAATATCAAGCTAAATTAGATGCGGCACAGAAAAAGCGTAGCCAAGTATTAGCTTGGATGGACGGTATTATGGACTATGGTATGGTACTTGATATTCCAGCGTGGGTAGAGCGTAGTCCAGCTGGTCGTGCCGCTACCGGTATTGAATCTTATCAGCAGGCCGTCGAAGCAACCAAGTACAATAACGAATATTTTATCAAACACCGCACAGGTGCTTGTAAGTTCTTAAATGTACTACAAGGTGAAAATCACGCACAGGCCGATGACTGGTATGCTCAGATGAAAGACTTCTGCGATCCAAACATTTACGGCAATAAGGCATTTAATGGTTGGGCTATGGGTGGCCAGAATATGTGTGACGTTGACTTAGTATTGCGTAGACTAGTAGCACTGAAGTTCGATGGATTACTACAAGAAGGTAAACAAGATTGGATGCACTTCTTGGGTACAAGTAAACTAGAATGGGCATTATTGTTGACTGATATTCAACGGGCTGTTCGTAAGTATGTTAATCCTGCTTTCACTATTAGTTTTGATTGTGCTAGTCCATTCTTAGCAACCGCTAATGGACAAGTCTACCATCAAATAGATATCGAAGATCGTAAGAAGTGGTGTTATCGTATGAGTGCTATCGTTGACGATAAAAAGTATGCCACAGATACACGCAAATTTAGCGATGCTGTATTACAAGATAAACTAATTCATCACTTCGACGATAGTCCTGTTAGTAATAACTTACAGATTAAAGATATTTGCATATATAAACCAGGCGACAAAAATAAAGTAGGCAAAGAAGGTAAAACAAGTTGGGATTCATTCTCTTACGCATTACTCATGGGACATAATGTTTGGACACACTTAGAATCAGTACAACGAGCTAATCGCGAGTATGATGCGGGCAAATGTCCCAATATGCTTGTAGATGAACGCTTTGATACTGTATACTTTAAGGATGTAGTAGAAGCAATATTTGCTGCTCCGGATCGTGAAACAGCTATTGCTATTATTGATTTGTATGATAAGTTTTGGCAAAGCATTATCGGTACTCGTGGCGCTACTGGTAAGAAAACAGTTAATGCTAGTACTATGTTTAGTAATTTATTTGAAGCAGAGGAACCAGAAGAACACCATATGGATGATTCTGGATTGGATGAAACTAAACTTGACGCACTTGAAAGTGAAGCATGAAAAGTCTTATTGTAGGAATGGGCATTGGGCAGTTATACAAACAAGTATTAACTGAACTTGGTCATGAGATTGTTACAGTCGATCCTGATTTAAGTAAAGACGCCGATTATTATGAATTGGAAGAAGTATTCAAGGATCATGCTTGTTTTGATACTGCTCATATTTGTACTCCTAATTTTACACACGAAGATATTGCTCGTGCTATAGCAAATCATACTCGTATTGTGTTTATCGAGAAGCCAGGACTAGAGTCAGCAGTAGCGTGGTATAATCTTGTAGACGATTATCCTGATACACGCTTCATGATGGTTAAGAATAATCAGTATCGTGAAAATATTGCTACACTAACACAACTAGCACACAAAGCAAAAATCATTAACTTAACTTGGAACAACAATGACCGTGTTCCTAATCCGGGTACATGGTTTACTACTAAGAGTTTAGCATACGGTGGAGTCAGTAGAGATTTACTTCCGCATTTGTTAAGTTTATTCCAATCATTATCTGGATTTAGTTACGACCAAGCAAATATGCTTACAGAATCGGCTGAACGCTTTTGGACATTACCTGAACTTACACAAACAGATTATGGCCGTGTAGATGTTAACGGTATCTATGATGTAGAAGATCAAGTGGAATTAAGTTATGTGGATACACATGGCTGCCATTGGATTATTGAATCTAACTGGCGCACATTAACTGGTGATGACCGTAGTATTTTAATGACATTTGAAGATGGTAGCCATTACTACTTCGAACTTGGATTATGTCCAGAAGATGCATATAAGCGTATGATTAGTACTGCTATAGAAATGAAAGACACACCGGCGTTTTGGGACCTACAACTAGAATTAGATGTATGGATTCACAAGACTATTGAAAACATTGACATTTACGAGTTAGCATGAAAGTAAGATTATTAGCTACTGACGGCAAAGGTTCGTTCAGTGAGCTAGCGTGGGACAAGCCAGATAACACCGAAAACGAAATCGAAGTCAAGGCTGTAATGACTGGAGTATGCCGTTCGGACATTGATATGATGACAGGTGGATTTGGTCCATTGCCTATTGAAATGAGCGGACACGAAGGTGTTGGTCAAGTTACCCAAGTAGGTGGTAATGTTGTTGATGTTCAAGTAGGCGATTATGTTGCTACTCGCGGCGAACCTGCTTATGCTGATTACTACAATGTTCGTAAAGATGAATTTGTAGTTATTCCCCAAGCTGATCCTAAATATATTATAGAACCTGTAGCTTGTGGTATCAATTTGATTCGTCAAGCACAACACGAAATTGACAAGCGCAACGGTAACATACTAATTCTTGGTAGCGGATTCTTAGCATGGGTAGCGTATAACACACTTAAGATTGACAAGGTACAAAATGATATTACTGTAGTAGGTCGTAGTAATAAAGACTTATGGGGCGATATTATGGTTCCTACTATTCCAGAAAAGAAATACGAAATTGTTATCGATTTAAGTTCTGGCTCTGCTGTATTTGATGAAGACTTTTTAGCTAACCAAGCCTTAATTATTTTTGGAGCACAAAAGAAAGTAACTACAGACTTTGCCAATTTATTATGGAAAGCCTGTACAATGGTATTCCCTAGTCCTCGTAATCCAGAATTTATTTGGCATATGAAGAAAGCAGTATATTGGATTCAATCTGGACAACTTGATGTTGACAAGTTCTGGACTAAGTGTTATAATCGTAACATAGAGTGGGATCAGGCGTTTGCGGATGGTAAGGACCGTCCAAGCGGCTACAGTAGAGGTTATATCAAGTGGGATTAAACACTGAACAAAGACAAGATGTAGTTTACTTTACAGGCTACGAAGTCGAGCATACTATTGCGTATGGTATGAAAACATTATTTGTAGTCGGTACCCCGCCAGTAAGAGAAATTCTCGAAAAAGCAATCGAAGCTGATTGTAAACATATCTATTTTGGCACAAGTCAAAGTTTCAATCCTAAAGCAGTAACGCAGGCAGAATATCGGCCCTGGGATGAAGTTATTATGCCATTGCTAGAAACTGGGTATTGGATTACATTGGATTTTGATATTAAACACGCAGAAGGTGTTATCGAATCTGGTTATTCTGAATATCCAAGATTTATTCCTATGATTAGTTGTAAATTGCCTTACATTAAACAATTTAATTATAACGCTACACTTAAATTAGATGACACAACATGGGGTCATAGTAATCCTGGAGTATGGACGCACCAGCTACATGATTTAATGGCCAAAGACAAATATACATACTGGGATCAGTATACTCAAGATGAAGAAATCAAATGATTACCGCACAAGAAAAATTCATTCTAGATATGATTAAAAAATCATTAATAGGCACAGTCCTAACTAATGAAAAACATGGAGATGCTGGCAGAGATTTTGAAAATAAAATTGAATCTATGGGCATTAACATAAATCGTGGTAATGGTGTAGATTGTAAAGAATTTGACTGGGAGTTCAAGACTCGACATGAAAATGCTACCAGTGCTCAAACTGTAGGCACAATGTTGCCAGAAGATGTTATCAGTATTGTTAATTGGTATGATACACCTATTCATAAAAAAATTAAAAAACAATTAAGAGCTACATTAGACAAAAATAGTATTATAGTTGATATTGACCTTATTGATTTTGATCAGCCTCATGTACAAGATATATGCGAGCAAGCCTATAAACACGCAAGAAATCAAATAATCAAAAATCCTCAAATTGCATACACTTCCCAAAAAGGAGGATTTTATGGTTATTTTGAAAATACAAATCCAACCAAAACAAGATCTTTAGATTGGCGAATTTCCGATAGCAACATGGATAAACTTAAAACTATGTCTAAATCTACATTTGGATCAATTTTTGATTACGGAAATAAGGAATAATATGTTACCAAGAAAATGGCGACTTGCTATATTAAACTGGCTAGGTGCTGGTTATATGACTGTTGAAAGAGATGACTGCTATCCTACTGAAGTTTGTTTAGACGGTAACGACCCATCGATTGATGTTAACGGACTATCATTTAATGTAATGCCAGCACAAGGTGGCACTATTGTACAACTCCGCAAGTACGATGATAAAAACAGTCGTACCAATTATTCAACCCATATTATTCCGGATGGGACAGATGTAGCAGAAACAATCGGAAAAATTGTAGCAATGGAACTTTGGAAACATTAAAATGGATCAACAACGACAACAAGCATTATTAGAAAAAGCTAACCGCATTAAAGAAAATGCCGAGCGTAAAATTTGGTGTACTTTCCGTAGAGAAGGTATCCATCGTTATCCAGCGGCAGCCACAGATCCTAATTTATGTACAGCCGGCGAATATGATGTTAGCTTTTTAGCTAGTCCACACAGGCACGTGTTCTGGTTTAAAGTTTGGATTGATGTTTGGCATTCGAATAGAGATTTGGAGTTCATACAATTTAAACGCTGGTTAGAAAGTTTGTACAGTAAAGATATTTTAGAACTCGATTTTAAGTCATGTGAAATGATAGCCGATGACTTGTATGTACAAATAGCCGCCAGGTATCCTGAACGTGCTGTATGGATTGAAGTAGCCGAAGATGGTGAGAACGGTTGCCTCATAAAGTATGAACTTTCTCGCCCAACAAATAGTATTAAATTTTAAGGAAACACAATGGGTAAGCAACAATATAAACCCAGTGCTCGCGCACTATCAGTCCAAGATGACCTTGGTAAGTTTCTAGACTTCTGCGTTGACTACGGATATCGTTTCAACGAAGGAGACTTGTATAACTTTAAGAGCTATGCTTGGCAACAGTACAACAAATTTATTCAAGGCAAAAATGCTAAGAATATGTGGGTTGAAGACGCACGTCGTTTAGGAAGACCGATTTGACCGTTTTTTTAGTCGATCTAGAAAGTGTTTCCACTCGTTATACCTGCGAGTGGAAAACTCACTTACCTAACCTTCTTAGAAAGAGAGGACACGATGTTCAAATTATCGCTGGCCCTGAGGATATTCCTAAAGCCACTACTCCTGGTGCTTTTCTTAATTTTGGTGGCACCAATATATACAAGGCTAATCAAGTTGAGCAGATGGGCCGTTTATTTTGCTCCGGAGCAGTTAATCCTGGTGATCATTTCATTTTTACTGATGCTTGGCATCCTGGCATCATAAACTTAAAATACATGAGCGAGTTGTTACAGATTCCTGTAACCACACATGGCTTATGGCATGCTGGCAGTTATGATCCTCAAGACTTTCTTGGACGCTTAGTTGGAGATAAGCCATGGGTGCGTCACGCTGAAAAGAGTTATTTCTTTTCATACGACCACAACTACTTTGCTACAGATTTTCATATCAAAATGTTTGCTAAAAACTTATTTGATGTAGAAGATAATGGTACCAATCCTTATGTAACACAAACAGGATGGCCCATGGAGTATATGGAAGCTGAACTGGCTCCTTATAAGAATTTAAAAAAGCGTGACTTAATCTTATTTCCACATCGTATTGCTCCAGAAAAACAAGTAGACATTTTTAAAGATTTGGCTACACACTTACCACAATATGAATTCGTTGTTTGTCAAGAACAAGAACTTACTAAACATGAATATCACACATTGTTGGGCGAAGCTAAGATTGTGTTCTCTGCTAACTTACAAGAAACACTTGGCATTAGCTGTTACGAAGGCGCATTACTAGGAGCCATTCCCCTAGTTCCGGATCGATTAAGTTATACTGAAATGTATTATAATCATTTCAAATATCCTAGTATATGGACTGAAAGTTATGAAGCGTATAATGTTTATCGTCCAGACTTATGTAAGGTTATTATAGAAGATATGGAATCATATGATGTTCGAATTCCATATATCGAAAAACAAGCCAAGGATCTTTCTGAAAACTTCTTTTCGGCTACAAATCTGTTAAAAAATATTACATAGTAATTGACTTAAACCTAAATAACCTTTATAATAAAAGCATATATGATACTAACAGAACAATTTGAGCGTATAACTTCTAACGAAACTGAGCATACTTTGTTATATGAATCTGACAACTTATACATTGTATGGGTTGCTAAAAAGGATGATCCTAAATTAAAAGGGTTTGTTGATTCAATCGATGAAGAATACTATGCTTGGCGTTCTACACTACATGGCGCTTCCAAAAGAGGTTCTAAACTTGCTAACGCGGAAACAGAAAGTGAAGAAGTTAGAGGCTATATCTATGGCGTTACAACTGACCAAATGGATATGTTTGAAAAGATTGCGCTTATGCCATCAATGAGATATGGCTATAGATTTGAAAAGTTAGACATAAATCAAATGAAAGAACAAGAGCAACAAGAAATTATTGACAGATTATCAGAGGAAAACGAATGACATCATTTACAACAGAAGATAGAGAAAACGCTAAGAAATTAGTAGAAGAAGCACCGTATCATCCTGGCTACGAAGATGCCGCAATGATGATGAGCGACAAAGGGTACGAAGAAGCAACCTTAGCCGATGCTATCCGTTTTAATATGAAACGCGATAAGAAACGCTTCTGGGCTGGGGATAACATTAGTGAGTATGTAGTCGGGCACAGAGATGAATTAATTGCTAATGCCACTATAGCATTTGAAGGTGTACTAGACGCATTGCTTATTGATCGCGAAAATGATCCCAACAGTAAAGGCACAGCTAAAAGATTAGCTAAGATGTATTTTAACGAAATTATGGCAGGGCGATATGAGCCGGCTCCAGATTGTACAGCGTTTCCAAATAATTCAGAGGATAGATATGAAGGTATGTTGGTTGTTCGCAGTGAATTGCGTAGTATGTGTAGTCATCATCATCAGCCAGTTAGTGGGGTTGCCTATATCGGGATCATCGCTGCCAACAAGCTCATTGGTCTTTCTAAGTATACAAGGATTGCTCAATGGTGTGCTCGCCGTGGGACTTTACAAGAGGAACTATGTAATGACATCGCTAAAGAAATAATGAAAGCAACTGATAGTAAAGACGTAGGTGTATATATACAGGCTGTTCACGGTTGTTGCGAAAATAGAGGTATTATGGCACACTCTAGTCTGACACAGACTACTGTATTGCGTGGAGCATTTAATGAAGATGCTGGCACTAAGAAAGAGTTTATGGACAATATCAAACTACAACAGGACTTTGCCCCGAGATGATTGAACAGATACTACACGAAATTTATATATATTGGATTATGTTTGTCGCATTTATACAATATCTTTTTTCGTAATAATAAAAATATGATCATTGAACTTATAGGAACTTGGTTAATTGTAGGATTCTTTAGTGCCATTGGTTGGAATGTGGCCGACGAAACAGTTAACAAACCATATGTTGATCCATACCTTGCTAAAAAGATGGGTACTACCGAAAAGCCAGTAGCTCCTGCTGCTACACCAGAATCTGATAATAAATAGTTTCAACCGGTCTTTTGAGCATCATCCCGGTATACAAATTCTGCTGCCTATGCTATAATCTAACATAGGAGAAATAAATGGCAAACCAAGCAATACAATACAAATACACAAGTACTAAAGAATATCATGACGCATTTCCTTGCGCTTATCGTCAATGGAGAGCTGATAGTCATTGTAATTTAATTCATGGCTATTCATTTAGTATGAAGTTTTATTTTGGTACAAATGATTTAGATGTACGCAACTGGGCAGCCGATTACGGTGGACTTAAAGAATTGAAATCGGTATTAGAGTCACAGTTTGACCATACATTGTTAGTAGCAGAAGATGATCCGGAACTTGACTTTTATAAAGAAATGGAAAAACGCAATCTTGCTAAACTAACCATTCTTCCTAAATTAGGTTGTGAAGGCCTAGCTGATCAACTTTACAAATATGTTAACGGAGTTTACATACCTGATATGTGGGGACAATCCGAAGCTGACCGCTTATGGTGCTATCGTGTAGAAGTTCGCGAAACAATGTCTAACATGGCGTATCGCGAAGGACACAGGGAATGGAATGAAGACCTCTTCGCCTAAAATTAACGAAATTTTAGACATTCTACAAGAAGAGTGTGCTGAAGTTATTCAAGCTATAAGCAAGTGCCGCAGATTTGGGATAGAAGGAGAAAATCTCAAATCTGGGCGCACTCAACGCGAAGAATTGATACAAGAATTAGGCGATGTCACTTTATTAATTGAATTACTCAAAGCTCACGAACTATTTACTGAGAAAGAACTACACGATGCTACCTTAAAAAAGTCAGCTAAGTTAGTTACATGGTCCACTATCTACAAAGATTAAGAAAATTATTAAGTACCTATATTATCCAGTAAATAGTACAAACTGTACAAAGGATAACAATGGCCCAGTCCAAAAACGATTATAAAATAGCGGTAATGCTTCCTACAAGAGGCAGAACTACAGCATTAAAATTAAGTATTATTAGTGTTTTTAACAGAGTACTTGATATTGACGGGGTCCAATTATTATTAGCATTTGATAATGATGATGAAGTTGGATTAAAATATTTTTCCGAATCAATCCAGCCTTGGATGGAACAAAAAGGAATTCATTATACTGTAATGGTATTTGAACCAATGGGTTATGTTGGATTAAATCGTTACTATAATGGCTTAGCCGCACAAGCATCAGCTGATTGGTTGTTTGTTTGGAATGACGATGCTTTGATGGAAACTACAGGTTGGGATAAAATTATCACTGATCATACTGGTGAATTCAAACTACTTAAAATCCATGTTCATCGCGAACATCCATATTCTATTTTCCCTATTGTTCCTAAAGAATGGTATGACTTATTTGGATTCTTCTCACGTCATCAAATGATTGATGCTGAGTTAAGTCAAATTGCTTATATGCTTGACATTATGGAAATTGTAGAAATTTACGCTACACACGATAGACATGACTTAACTGGTAGCAACGCAGACCTTACATTTAAAAATCGTGAGGTATTAGAAGGTAATCCTAGTAGTCCAAAAGATTTCCATCATCCTTCATATGGCAATGGCAGATTAGTTGACGCTGAAAAGATTGCTTCTTATCTAGTGTCAAAAGGTAAAGACCTTTCTTTCTGGCAAAATGTAAAACTAGGTCAACAGGATCCTTGGGAAAAACTTAAAAAGAATGATATTAATAAACAAATGATACAAACTCCGGTAAAAAGATAATGAGTAAAATAACTGAAAGCACCCACTTAGATCGCTGTTTAATTACAGGCGAGTTTGTTACAAAAATTTTAGACTTCGGGCAACACGCTTATGCTGATACATTCATTGCTGAAGATCAGCTTCATATGTCTGAACCAGTATTTCCACTACAACTACATTTAAATTCTAGTTCAGGGCAAATCCAATTAGGATTCGTTAGCGATGCCGAAGATCGTTATAACTTATACAGTTATAGCTATACATCGTCAAATTCAAAAACTGCCAGAGATCACTGGGATGAATATGCTTCTACTATCAAAAGCAAATACAACACTGAGGGATTGGTTGTAGAGATTGGTAGTAACGATGCTTACTTAATTAAACAATTTCAAGATACAGATACCAAAGTACTTGGGATCGATTCTTCCCAAACTATGTGCGATATTGCCAAAGAAAAAGGAGTCGACTCATTAGCTGCTTTATTCAATATTGATACAGCAGTTGAAGTTGCCGAAGAACATGGCAAGGCTTCGGTAATTATAGCTAACAATGTATTCAATCATGCTAACGATCCTGTTAACTTTGCTTCGGGAGTTTCACAGTTATTAGATAAAGATGGTATATTTGTATTTGAGTTACCGTACTGGGCAAGTATGATTGAAAGTGGTCGATTCGTAGATATGGTTTATCACGAACACATTTCTTACTTTACTATTAAGAGTGCTTGGAACTTGCTACAGCAAGTTGGTTTAGATATTGTAGATTTTGATATAGTTGATTATCATGGCGGCAGTATTAGAGTTATTGCTAAACATACTACTAACAACGGAATGCCATTCTTGGTTCGTGGTGCTATCGAAAACGAAACTGCTATGGGTTTGTTTGATACTACTTTCTATACCAAATTACAAGACAAGTTTGAAAAGCAACGCAATGCGTGGCTACTTAACTTTTATCAAATTTTAGCAGATGAACCTGATGCTGTTATTATTGGTGTTGGGGCGGCAGCCAAAGCTAATACTTGGTTAAACTGGCACAAACTAGATAAAACAGTATTAACTTGTATTACAGATGCTAGTCAATTTAAACAAGGCAAATACACACCATTAACTCGTATTCCTATTCGTAGCGATGACGAGTTTGCTAAACACGAAAAACCATACGCATTAGTACTAAGCTGGAATATCGGAGAGCCACTAAAGAAAGCTCTATTAAGCATCAACCCTAACACAAGGTTTATATCACAATGAGACATTACAACATTTATAACAATACAGAAGAAGGTTTAGGCAAACACGCAGACGACCGTGGTTCGATTACCGATATTTTTTACAAAGCAAATATGAATCATGCTTGTATTATTACTAACGCTCCTGGTGCTATTCGTGCTAATCATTATCACAAACTTACTACGCAGTATACCTATGTGTTAGCTGGTACTTTACACTATTACTCTAAGCCTGTTGATAGTGATGAGCCAGCCGTTGGAATCACTGCCGGTCCTGGGGATATGGTTATTAGCGAACCTAATGAGATCCACGGTATGGAAGCTGGTAGCGATGGCTGTGTGTTTATTGCTTTTGCTGAAGGCCCACGCGGTGGCGAAGATTACGAGAATGATACATTCCGTGTAGATTCTATTTTACCAAAACATGATTAAACGAGCAGTTATATTTGGATCTAATGGCGGCATCGGTCAAGCTACCTGTGAAGCCTTCACTCGAGCCGGCTATATTGTCAAACCTATTAGCAAAAATCAAGTAAATTTTGTTTATTTAGATAGCGATATTAAAATACAAGAAATGTTATCAAGTAATGATCCAGATGTTATTGTAAATTGTGTAGGTCATTTCGATAAAACTAATAACGAAACACATTCAAATACATTTGATATAAACATTGGATCGAATTGGTCCATTATTCGTCATTACATTAGTAACGGTACTAAGAAACCTGTAAAGATTATTATGGTTGGATCTAGTGCGTATAAGTCAGGACGCAAAGACTACATTTTATACGCCGCCAGTAAAGCAGCACTATATAATGTATGGCAAGGTGCCTGTGAGTATTTTAAAGGCAGTGAAGTTACATTAGGATTAATTAATCCAGTACGCACACGCACTAAAATGATAGATATGAAAACTTCGGCTATATGTTTAGAACCCGAAGATGTGGCACAAGAAATATTAAGCATGGCGTCAGCTCAGAGTAATCAACTAGTTGATATGAAATATCCAGAGGAGAATTGAATGAAGATTGGTTTAATAGGAAAAGGCACAGTAGGCAAAGCAGTTTATGAAGGATTAAATCATTTGGGTCACCAAATGAGTTTCTTTGATCCAGCATACGAAGGATCAACACTTAATGATGTATTAGATACAGAATGTGTATTCATTTGTGTTCCTACTAACCAAGCGCCAAATGGTGATTGCGATACAAGTATTGTAGAAAAGGTAGTTGGCGAATTAAACGACGCTGGCTACAAAGGTTTAGTAGGACTTAAAAGTACTTGTGTTCCTGGTACTTGCGATAAGCTATCTGCCCAATACCCTAACTTGCGTATTTGCTCCGTTCCAGAATTTCTTCGTGCTAAAACAGCGTTAGCTGATTTTATGTACAATCATGATTTATTAGTAATTGGCAGTAATCGCGAAGAAGATTATATTATTGTTAAAGCTATCCATGGTAACTTGCCACAAAATGTTGCTTGTGTTAAGCCAGCAGAAGCAGAAGTTATCAAATACTTCAACAATGTAAATCATTCTGTACAAATTATTTTTGCTAATATTGCTTATGAAGTATGTAAAGCATTAGGCGCAGATTATAATAATGTTTACAATGCTATTACCAAGCGTGATTGTATTAATCCAGCATATTTGATGTGTAATGAAAACTTGCGTGGCTTTGGCGGACATTGCTTGCCAAAAGATACAAGTGCGTGGGCTAACTTAGTTAAGAACTTAGGACTTGACTTCGCTATGATTGAAGCAACTATTAAAGATAATGAGAAAATTGTAAATGGCTAAAATTTTAATTACAGGCGCTAGCGGATTGCTAGGCACAGAATTTTGTAAACAACTTAAAGCCGCTGGCAATGAAGTATGGGCACTAGATAATCATAGTCGTAGTTCAAGTATTCCTGATTGTGATAAGTTTGTTGCCGCTGACTTAAATAACACAGTATTGTTTGATGAATTATTGCCAACTGATTTTGATTACATTTATCACTATGGTGCTATTAACGGTACAACTAACTTTTACAAAATGCCTAACAAGGTATTAGAAAATAACTTTGTTTGCGATTTAAACATTTTCAATTTTGCTCGTAAATGTACTAATCTTAAGAGCTTAGTATATGCTTCGAGCAGTGAAATTGTAGCAGATGATCCTACGAGTCCAGTTCCAGAGAATTCAGATGTGTTTATTAAAGATATACACAATGCTCGTTGGAGTTATCGTTTGGCTAAGATTACTAGTGAAAACTATTTGGCTAATTCGGACTTACCTTATGTTATGATCCGTTACTTTAATGTATATGGTGAAAACAGTAAACAAGGTCATTTCTTAGGTGACCAAATTAACAAGATTAAAAACGGTATTTTCTCTGTAATCGGCGCACAAGAAACTCGTAGCTTCTGTCATGTATCAGATGCTATCCGTGCTAGTATCTATGTTGCCGAAAACACTACTCGTGAATTGGTTAATGTGGGCAATGACCGCGAGATTTCAATTGGTGATGCTGTTAAAGTTATTGCTACCGAATTAGGTCATCCAGACGCAGTATTTGAACAGTTACCAAGTATGCCAGGTTCTGTTGCTAATCGCCGTCCTGATATTACCAAACTTCGTTCGATTATGCCTGACTATAATCCTATGTCGTTTGAAGAAGGTATTCGCCAAATTTTATCGTAATAGCTTGACGACCTAAATACAAGTGTGTATAATACTTGTATGGACCATACTAATTTAACTTACAAAGACGTAGAATGTTTAACTCAAGACATTCTACGTCAAATTACGAAAGACGGCTGGAAACCCGATTATGTTGTAGGACTTACTCGTGGCGGGTTACTTCCAGCTGTTCTTATATCCCAATATCTAGACGTGCCAATGCAAACACTTAAAGTATCATTACGGGATGATCAAGATTGTGTAAGTGATTGCGGAATGGCAAGTGATGCCTTTGGGTATGTCAACTTAGAAATCCGCAAAGATCACGAATCATATTCTAAGAAAAAGCTACGCAAAAATATTCTTATCGTTGATGATATTAATGATACAGGTGCTACTCTAAACTGGATTAAACAAGATTGGCAATCAAGTTGCTTACCGCAGGCTACAGAAGTTTGGGAACAAGTTTGGGGCAACAATGTACGAGTAGCAGTACTAATCGATAACTTACCAAGTAAGAGTGAATTAACTATTAACTATGCTGGTATGGAGATTAATAAAAACGAAGACCCTCGATGGGTTAATTTTCCTTATGAAGGGTGGTGGAAGAAATGAGTAAATTGTCAAAGAAAAAAGTAGACGTATCTTTTATAGATCCTGAAACTATGAAAGTGGTTTGTACCTTTAACCAGTGTTACAAAAAATTCACAATCGAAGGCACAGAAGTAATAACATTTGATAGTGGAAAAGAGTTTGTACAAGGATTTCACGAATGTACGGAGTGTGGGCGCAGAGTAAAAGGCAAAGGAGACGGTAGTCGCGGCTATCAAGAACAAAAAGCACGGAAAGGTGCTAAAGAAGAAAATGAACATGATCAAATGATGAGAGAGGAATTCGGTGAGTAAATTAAAAGTAGCAGAACTATTTTATAGTATTCAAGGCGAAGGTCGCTATATGGGAGTGCCCAGTATATTCCTTAGAACTTTCGGCTGTAATTTCCGCTGTGCTGGATTTGGTATGCCCAAAGGTCAACTTAGCACAGAAGTAGAAGAAATAGCAGAAGTTGCTCATATGTTTACCAAATATGAAGACTTGCCATTAGTAAGTACAGGATGTGATAGCTATGCTAGTTGGGATCCGCGCTTTAAAGATTTAAGTCCTTTAATGGAGTCAGATGCTATTGCTAATCGCATTATGGAGATTCTGCCATTTGGTCAGTGGGGCACTGAGCACTTGGTTATCACAGGCGGAGAACCTTTGTTAGGTTGGCAACGTGCTTATCCAGACTTGCTGAACAATCCTAAGATGGCCAATTTACGAGAAATTACTTTTGAAACGAATGGCACTCAAAAGCTAAGTCCAGAGTTTAAAGAGTTTTTGATTAACTGGTCATTAGATGGAGTTGGCAAGCCTAAACAAGTTACATTTAGTGTTAGTGCTAAATTAAGTTGCTCTGGTGAATTGCGTGAAGATGCTATTAAGCCTGAAGTAGTTTGCGAATATCAAGAAGTTGGATACACTTATTTAAAATTTGTAATCTCTACAGAAGAAGATGCCGAAGAAGCACTAGCAGTATCGCAAATTTATCAAGCGGCTGGGTTTAAAGGCCCAATTTACTTAATGCCAGTTGGCGGGGTTGAAAGTGTTTATACTTTGAATAATCGTCGAGTAGCAGAACTAGCTATGGCAAATGGCTTACGCTATAGTGATAGACTTCAAGTGGTTCTTTGGAAAAACGACTGGGGTACTTGATTGTATCCACAAGGATTTCATGGTATGCCTATACCTGATTTAATCGATCCTTTTTATAGAAAGGCATTTTGGGAACTCAAATTTTCTTGGCTACCCCATAAATGTGCGCTAAGTAATAAGTTAATCTGGCTAGAATATGCCTATCGTGGCGTAGCTGGATGGTCCGGGCCAGGCGAACCAGCGTATCAATACAAATGGCATAGCAGTACCGAACATCTTATATGGAAATTAAAAGGAAATTAATGAGCTATCTATTCACAAGCGAATCAGTATCAGAAGGACATCCAGACAAAGTAGCAGATGCTATTAGTGATGCTATTTTAGATTTAGTAATGAGTAAAGAAGACACTAGTCTTCGTTGTGCTTGTGAAACATTGGTAACTACAGATACAGTAATTGTTGCTGGAGAATATAAAGGTGTATTACATTCAGAAGAAGTAGAATCAGCTATTCGTCGAGTCATCAAAGATATTGGTTACGAGCAGTCAGGATTTGATTGGCGTACTGTTAAAATTATTAACTTGCTACATGGCCAGTCCGCAGATATTGCGTTAGGCACAGACAACTTTGGCGCAGGCGACCAAGGATTAATGTTTGGATATGCTTGTAACGAAACAGAAAACTTTATGCCTTCGGCAATTTACTGGAGTCATAGAATTGTAGAAGGGTTAACACAAGTTCGTAAACAAGGTGTACTTAACTATCTTGGACCAGATGCTAAGAGTCAAGTTACTTTTGAATACAGCGATGATGCCAAACCTATTCGTATTGCTAAAGTAGTTTGTTCTACACAACATAATGCCGATGTTGATATCGAAACTGTTCGTAAAGACGTTGGCAATATTATTCGTAATATATTACCTACAGAATTTGTAGATGAAAAGACAGAATTTTATATTAACCCAACAGGGCGTTTTGTAGTAGGTGGTCCTGATGGTGACACAGGATTAACAGGTCGTAAGATTATTGTAGACACATACGGTGGATATAGCCCACACGGCGGTGGTGCGTTTAGTGGCAAGGATCCTACTAAGGTAGACCGTAGCGCCGCTTACATGGCTCGCTATTTGGCTAAGAATATTGTTGCCGCTGGTCGTGCTAACTGGGCTACTGTACAAATTAGTTATGCTATTGGGGTAGCACAACCTATGAGTTTTTATATAGAGTCAGACGGTGATAGTCGTGCGTTAACAGAGTGGATTTATAATAATGTAGATTTAACTCCGTTAGGTATTATTAATCGCTTTAAGCTGTTTAGACCTATATACAGTAAGACTACTAACTATGGTCACTTTGGCAAAAAAGATTTGCCATGGGAAGAAATAAATTTGTTTAAGGATCAGTAATGGGAATATTTGATTTTTTTAAAAAGAAGCCAATTGCGGCTGTAGCGCAACAACAAGCTAAGTCAGCTAAACAAGTTGCTACTGAAAAAGGCGAAGCATACTTTGAAGTATTAAGTATGGACATAGATCCTAACGATATTAATTCAGGCGCATTTGAATTTGATTGGAATGACAAAATGATTGCCGATTTGGTTCGCCATGGCTATATGATGGATCCTAAAGATACAGACGCAGATATTATTGATCGTTGGTTTACCGCAGTATGTCGTAATGTAGTATTAGAAACAGCAGAACAATACGAAGCAATGTCGCCGCGAGTAGTTAAAAGTCGCGATGTTGGCGATGGCAGGAGTGAAGTAAGTTGATTTTTAATCACATTCGCAGACTTACAGAAGAAGGTAAAAAGATTGGTATTACCTTTAGTACTTTTGATATGCTACACGCTGGGCATATTGCTATGCTATCCGAAGCTAAGAACCATTGTGATTACTTAATTGCTGGATTGCAAACAGATCCTACTATTGACCGAGATACTAAAAACAAACCTGTACAAAGTATTGTTGAACGGCAAATACAATTAGCCGCTTGTCGCTATGTAGACGAAGTTGTTGTTTATCAAACAGAACAAGACTTAGTTGATTTGCTTCTAATACTGCCTTTGGATGTTCGTGTATTGGGTATTGAGTATGAGGATAAAGAATTTACTGGAAAGAGTGAATGTTATCGACGAGGTATCGAATGTATTTTTAACGATCGTGACCATTCGTTTTCAAGTAGTAGTTTACGCAGACGTGTAGTCGAAGCTGAAACTTTTAAACTCTTAAAACAACAATGATATTATATGTAAACGGTGATAGTCACACCACAGCCGCCGAAGCTGTAAATCAATATATTGTTGCCGGCGATGACGCAAGAATAGCTCATTTAGGCCAACTACCGCATCCTGATAATATAGCAATCAGTTGGGGCAAGATGTTAAGTCTAGCCCTTCGTTATAGTTTTCATTGCGAAGCGTATGTTGATAATACCACCGATGATATTATAGCCGCAACAAAAAAATGGTTAGACGAGAAAAAGCAGGATGTTTTAGTTATTATCCAATGGCCTGCTACTGCTGAAGATGAAGGAAAAATTTGGCAATTTCATTTGGAATTAGCCAACCAAAATATTAAACATATATTTTTTAACAGTAGCCAATCTTTTAACATCCAACACGATTGGAACAATAGCTTTATATCAGATACTTACGAAGATAAAATTCGTAATGCCAATATCGAAACGGTATCCCCAAATTCTAAGCATTTTGGTAAAGACGGGCATTCTTTTTGGAACCGTTTACTCCTAAATTACATTATTACCAACAATTTCGTTTGACTTTTAATATAAGTTCTGCTATACTGTTTGTATGAAATATGTTCTTATAGATACCGCTAATCTTTTCTTTCGTGCTAGACATGGAGCCTTTCGTGCTAGTGATACTTGGGAAAAGGTAGGATTTGCCCTCCATGTAACATTAATGGCCGCTAACAAAATGGCTCGTCGATTTGAGGCGGATCATGTGGTATTTGCTTTAGAAGGGCGCAGTTGGCGCAAAGACTTCTACAAACCATATAAGGCTAATCGTGCTGTATCTAGAGCTGCGCTTACAGAAGCAGAACAAGAAGAAGATAAGATGTTCTGGGAAACCTATGATTCCTTGACTAAATACTTGTCAGAGAAAACAAACTGTAGTGTTATCCGTTGCCCAACAGCAGAAGGGGATGATATTATAGCTCGTTGGATCGCATTACATCCACAAGATGAACACGTTATTATCAGCAGTGATACTGACTTTGTTCAATTATTAGCACAAAATGTCAAGCAGTATAACGGAATTACCGACGAATTACATACTATAGAAGGAATCTTTGATGCCAAAGGTAGACCAGTCATCGACAAGAAAACTAAAGAACCAAAAACAATACCGGATCCACAGTGGTTACTTTTTGAGAAATGTATGCGCGGCGATTCGAGCGACAATGTCTTTTCGGCATTTCCCGGTGTCAGAACAAAGGGCACTAAAAACAAGGTTGGCCTTGTGGAGGCATTCGCTGACAAGGACAAAAAGGGATATAATTGGAACAATATGATGCTACAACGCTGGACGGATCCAGATGGTGTAGAACATCGTGTGTTGGACGATTATCAGCGTAATGTAGCATTAGTAGATTTAACAGCGCAACCAGATGATGTTAAAGAAGTAGTAGATGATACTATTAAGGAACAAATTAGTCACAAGGATGTAGGACAAGTTGGTAGTCACTTCCTTAAATTTTGTGGGCGTTACGAACTTACAAAGGTAAGCGAAAACGCAGCAACATTTGGTGATTGGCTTAATAAGCACTACACTGGATCACTACAAAGTTAAAGACCATCCCTTAGTAGATTTTAACTTTCTGGTTAATACTCTACTCATAGCACTTTGATCTAGATTGTATCGTTCAATCATTTCTCGTTTAGTAGCAGTAATAGTTTCGTTAGTTATTAGGTTAGTAAATGAATAGATAGTAGGATCATGTCGATAGTTGTCTTTTAGATTACAGCCTCGCTTAATCCAGCCAGTAAGTTCGTTTACAGACATTTCTTTGCGATCAACTATGCGACATACTCTTACTTTTGAGACTCTCATTTTTGTAAGTGTTGAATCTTTTGCTTTTTTGCCATAGTTAGGATTATTGCTACCAGAAAAATCTGCGTGATTATCCTTCATTTTTTGTTTTTGTTTATCTGTTCGTTTAGAACCCTTATGCTTAGTATGCCCAAACTTTTTTCGTTCTTCTGTAGAGTATGTTTTACCTATGTTCCATCCGCCTCCACCGTTTTCTATAGTTCTGTTAGCCCAAATTCTGTTGCCAAAATCATCCACAGAAGTTGTAATGCGGTATAGGTTGCTGTAATATCTGCCCAAGGACGACATTTCATTACGATTTTTTCCGGAATAAATAACTTGAGTAGTAATATCGTCTCCATACTGTTTAATATGTTTTTTCCAATCAATCCCCGAACCTTTGTATTCATAGGGATCGTAATGAGTTTGACCTAAATATTTTAGTCCTGTTTTCTTATGCGTCTTAATGTAAAGCGTGTAAATAGTCATTGCTAATAGTTCCTTTTTAACTGTTAGAGTAGTTGGATCTGCCAGGATCGCGAACTACACTTATTTAGTTCATATTTATCTTTCGTTAATTTTATTAGGTTACCAAAATAGTTGACCGTATGGTTAAATTCTGTTACAATAGTAGCATACAATTAAATTTGGGAATTAAAGCAATGAACGAGAAGATTAAACAACTTGCTGAACAGGCTGGTATCACTGATAATAATCTAAGCGATGGCAATATGTCGCACGACGATTTAGCCAAGTTCGCCGAGTTGATTGTTCAGGAATGTGCCGAAGTTGCCAATGACCATAATTCAGAAGCCGAAGGTATTACTCTAGGTGTAGGCAGAGTAATTAAAGAACATTTTGGAGTTGAAGAATAATATGGCTAAAGATATGTTTTGGACTACGGTAACATTTGCTGTATTGTTAACTATATTAGCCTTAGCATTTTGGCCCGCAGATGTACGCCATGTAACAGTAAAGTATGATTGTGGTATCGCAGAGATTAGTCCCGACTATCCTGTAGCAGTAAAAGAACAATGTAGAAAAAGGATGACTAAATGAGTCTAGTAGCTAAACCCGTAATAGATAAACAGTTTTGGATTTTACAAGAAAATAATAATAAAGTAGGGAACATTGAAGCCTGCGATGGCGGCTATCAAGTTAAGATTAATAATCAAGTAGTAGCACAATACAAAAGTATTAAATTAGTTGAACGAAATATCAATGTTACTTTTGAAGCTATTATTAAACCTGAGAAAAAGAAAACAACCAATATAGTACATGGCTTTCCGGCAGCAGGTCGTGTATATAATCCTATGTGGGACGTTCCACAAAAGCTACCAGTTTACACTAAAACAAAGAAAAGTAAATCTTGGTATGCGGCTGGTTGGTACACAGTCAAGAAAGGTCGTCATTGGGCGGCTATGCAAGATCCTAAATTAATTGTATTACAACGCTACCCTTACGAGGGTCCATTTCAAACTAAAGAAGAGGCACTACCTAAATGAATTTAATTGAAAAAATTTGGCCGCCAATACTTTTATTGATATTGTTATCCGTTCCTTTTTTGATTTATCAGCAAATACAAAGAGCTAACCAATGCGAAATGAATGATGGAGTACTTGTTAAATCAGCATCGGGATGGGCTTGTATAGAAGTGAAAAAGATACAAGAGAAATAAATGACTAACCCTTTACGATGACTAAGTACAATATGATTTACTTGTACATTAAAACTCATCGTAAAACCGGATTAAAATATTTAGGTAAGACTAATCAAGATCCGTACACTTACAAAGGTTCTGGTAAGCGTTGGTCAGCTCATATCGAGAAACACGGCAATGATGTTGATACAGAAATATTAAAAGAGTGTAAAGATAATGAAGAAATAAGAGCCTGGGGCCTGTACTACAGTGACTTATGGCAGGTAGTAGATAGTCCAGAGTGGGCTAACTTAAAACCAGAAGCAGGCGATGGTGGTCCGTTTAGTCATACCGAAGAAGCAAAAACTAAAATAGGCAATGCCAGCAGAGGTAAGCCAGGTAAAAACAAAGGCAAGACTTACGAAGAGATACAACAGGATAAAGAAGAAGCAAAGAGAAGAAAAGAAAAACACAGAGAATGGATGAAGGAAAATAATCCGTTTAGAGATAAAGAACATTCAGAAGATACAAAAGTAGTGATGCAAGAAAAGGCATTACAACATAGAAGTTCTCTTACAGAAGAAGAGAGAAAAAAGATTTATGGATCACAGCATAAAGGTAAGCCTTGGTCCGAAGCAAGACGCAACGCACAATTAAAGAAAAAGGAAAAAGTATGACAAACCCGTTTAAGGATTCAGCAAAATTTATGACAGCTTGCGAGCAGACTATCTCAGGCATGAATGATGATCAGTTTAGACTTTACTCCAAATTGATTACAGAAGAATACGACGAGCTACAAGTAGCTATTGCTAATAAAAATCAAGTTGAAACTCTTGATGCTTTAATCGATATTATTGTCGTTACTATCGGAGCAATCAATTCGATGGGCGCAGATGGTGAAGGTGCTTGGCGTGAGGTAATGGCTACTAACTTTGCCAAAATTGACCGTCAACTGGGCAAAGTACGCCGTCGTGAAGATGGTAAAATTCTTAAACCATTGGGATGGGAACCACCTAAGCTAGCTAACTTTTTAAAGAGAGAACATTGAGCTTACACTTACAAAAATTTATTGAGCGGGTTCGAGGTAATGATGCTCGGGGTAGTAAAGACTTTGTTATGCCAATGAAAGATGCTAAAGGCATGGCCGCGGACTTAACCGAGCTATTACTTGAACTTAGAACCCTACAAACAGCCGCATTAAAGCCCCAGCAGGACCAGGTTATTGAACTTAAAATTGATGGCGGTGGGTTCAAATAAATGAAATAAGTAGGTATATTATGACTAAATAATATACTATGTCGAAACCGTTTAAACCTACCTGGTTGTACATTAAGCAACATAATACTACCGGTCTAAAATACTTTGGAAAAACTATACGGGATCCTAACAAATATTTAGGATCTGGCGTACACTGGCGGGCACATCTTAATAAACACGGTCTAGATGTTACTACCGTTTGGTGTCAGCTATTCGATAATAAAGAAACATTAGTCGAATACGCTTTAAAATTTTCTACAGAAAACAAAATTGTCGAGTCAGCAGAATGGGCTAACATTAAACCCGAAGATGGATTAATGGGAGGTAGTTACGGTACTGTAAAAGAGTCCACTAGACAAAAAATTAGAGAAAATAGTAAAAACTATAGACATACAGAGTCTAGTAAAGAAAAGATTCGAACTGCTAGAGCAAAACAAGCGCCTACTATGTTAGGAAAAAAGCATAGTGACGAAACAAAACAAAAAATAAAAGATGCTAGAGCTAAACAAATAATGGTTCCACGAAGTGAGGAATTCAAACAAAAAATATCGTTGCTCCACAAAGGTAAAAAGCGTTCTCCAGAAACTTGTAAAAAAATATCTGAAGCACGAAAAGAACTATTCAAAAGGAATTCTAAGTGAGTCGCCCCAAGCCAACCATTTTAGCTGAGCTTACAAACAAGCAAACATACAAAACCGAGCAAGTACTTGCTTCGGAAGGAGTATGGGCCGTTTACTTTGATAATAAACCAGTTAATCTTAAAACTTCTAATTTATTAGTTCAGTACCCTGGACCTAAATATAAAAAAGTAAGTTTTAGTAATCCAGGTCACGCAATCAATCTTGCCAAAAAACTCAACACACAATTCAAAACTGATAAGTTTAGCGTAGTGTTACTCAAGCAAGGCGAAAAAGTATATCCTTGATATTACTGTGCGTAACAAACTCAAACTTACAGAACAATTAGTAAATCAACTCCCGGAAGAACAACGCATTAGCGTAGAATCAGCTAGAGTATCATGGTGGTATAATTTGCGTCCAACTGGCGGACTTAGATTAACTCAATTAGGTTGGTTTGCTTTAGCCGATACATTAGACCTTGAATTTTATGAATATCGCATTGATGATCCTATGAAGTTTAATCAGCATACAATACTAGACCTTGATAGAAAACTTCAAATGCCTTACTATATTATAACTACTAAAGGTGTACCAAAGTCTATTGTTTTTTTTGGTAGTAAAGAAGCAGTATTAGCTAATTTGTATGGTAGTCTAGAAAAATTTCTTGACAATTATAGCTAACGATGTTATACTTACAATGTAGTAAAGATGGCCCGGTAGCTTAAAAAGTAAAGCGTCGAACTCATAATTCGGGGAGTGTGGGTGCAAGTCCTACCCGGACCACCAAATGTCTTTAAGTAACAAGGCCTACCAGTACTAAATAGATTTATGGAACAGAACAAAAAACCAGTTGAACAGTATTATTACTCTGAAGAAGAGTGGAGCAGATTAGGTTGTGGTCCATTGCCAGCAATTCGGAACCGATCAATACTAAATATACCTACTAATGCTCATTTGAGTTTTAGAGTGGTTAGATATATTAAGTATCACGCTACGCTTGTTTATATCAAATTGGTTGACAAAATAGGTAAAATAGTAGTATAATAGTTTTTAATAAAGGAAGTAAAGTAACATGGCAACAGGTAAAGTAAAGTGGTTTAATGATGCAAAAGGGTTTGGATTTATTACCCCCGATGCTGGTGGTGAGGAATTGTTTGCACATTTTTCCGCAATTAGCACAAATGGTTTTAAGAGTTTAAAAGAGAATCAAGCGGTAACATTCGATGTAGTGGCAGGCCCTAAAGGCAAGCAAGCATCAAATATTCTTCCGCTGTAAAGAATTGTTGTAATTCCTTCGTAGTGAAGGCGCTGTGGACCCGGGTTCGATTCCCGGCATCTCCACCGAAGCATATTACCGAACCGAGTTATCGGTAGCGAGGCCAAAAGCTGTAGTATGTTTCAGTGGGGATGACAAGGTTTCGACATGGTGAGATAATGAAAGAGGCAACACAGTAGGCGATGACTGTAAATCAAGCGAAAAACTTAAATGCAAACGCATCTAAAGGCGAAGTAACTGTTTCAGGTAAGGGAATTCGTTTCTCTGCTCGTACAGCACAACGCCAAACATTAGCAGTTTAATCACTGCTTTGCGGAGTTATCCGTCGAAACAGAAAATAACAGATAGGGGCTTCGACCCCTATTCTTTTGACTTCATTATATGCGTATATTAAACTTAAAAATATGCCAAAACCTAGCAATTTTTGCAGGCCAACGCAAAAAAACAATAAATATTTGTTCAGTAGTATAAACATAAAGGAACTATTAGTATGAAAAAAGTAATTTTAGCAGTAGCATTATTAGCATCAACTACTTTTGCTTTCGCAACTGACGTTGGTGTTTTTGGTGGCCGCAACATGGGCTCTAAACAAGATACCGCAGGCGTTTCTGTTGGTCAATCATTTGGCGCAATTGGCGTTCAAGGAACTTTTGATCGTAGTACTACCAATGCTGTTGATGTTAATCGTTACACAGCATCTGTGAGTTATGACGTTATCAAACTAGGTCCCGTACAAACTAATGTTCGTGCTGGAGCTGCATTTATTGACACACAAAAACCTGGCGTAGGTAATGGTGGTGCTGGATTTATTGGCGCAGGGATTGCCTATCCTGTAGTTAAGAATGTAAATTTGGTAGCTGATTATGCCTACCAAAAAGGTAATAACATTACTAAGGCTTACAATGGCAACATCGTAACCGCAGGTGTTAAGTACTCGTTCTAATTTTTACGAGTTAAACTAAAAGGGCCTTCGGGTCCTTTTTTTGTTGGTAAATATAGAATGAAGATAGTAATCACTGGACATACTGGTTTAGTAGGAAGCAAAATAGTTGAATTATTCCCCAATGAAGAAGTTATCGGGTTAAGTCGTAGTAACGGATACGATTTAACTACAAAGTACGACGAGTGCTTGTCTATAATGAAATCAGCGGACATAGTATTCAATAATGCCTATTCAGGTACTATACAAGCAAATATCATAAAAGATTTAAAAGATTCAAAAGTAACTTTAATTACTATTGGAAGTATTGCTGGATACTATAGCACCAATCCATATCAAGTTAATAAAAAAATAATACACGAAACATATCAATATCATAAACCATTTTATCCAGAAAGATGTTTATTGTTGATACCAGGTTTTCTTGAAAATAATGCTAGGTGCGTTGAATTAGGTCGTACAGTCATTGATGTTAATCAAGTTATTAACGGTATTAAATATTTTTTAGATAATAAAAGAGTCACTATGATAGAATTTGATAATACTAGTAGGAAATTATAATGCTGTTATATCATAAAACAAATTTTGATTTCTCACAAGAAGCTAAAGATTGGTTACTTAACCGATATAAAGATCACTTCAAATTAAATTTCTATCATAATTATGATTGGATTCAAAATCAACTACAACATGAATGGCGAGCATCTATTGCTGGAGAAGAATTATTGTCTTACCTTTCTCAATATAATTGCGATACATCTAATCTGATCATAACTGCTCATCTGGCAAATTTAACAATACCATATTATAGTCGCCCGCACGTTGACGCCGAACAATTATACGGACCTGCTAAAGGTAAAATAACAGTAACTTCAAAATTTAATATAATAGTGCTTGGTAATCCAGAAGATCCTATGCTTTGGTGGACTAACTTTCACCATACAGATAAACGCTTGTACTATAGTAATGTTTTAAATACACGTACTAATCAAGAATTTAGTAGTTTATCTATGCCAGGACACACTAATGAAGAAAAAATGGAGTATCTAGGTCCTGCTACAGATACAGCATCAAATTTACTAACTCCTAGCGCATTTGTACGCACAGATTATATTCATACTATAAAATTAAGTCCTGGACCAAGATTGGTAATTACTGTGCCTTTCGATAAAAGTATAGAAGAGTTAATCAATGTTACTATTCCATAAAACAGATTTTGATTTTTCGCAGGAAGCTAAAGATTGGATACTTAATCGATATAAAAATCATTTTAATGAAAATTTTTATCATAATTTAGATTGGGATCAAAGAAAGTTACAGCACGAATGGCGTGAAGTAAGTGCTGGACAAGAATTATTAAATTATTTGTCGCAATATAATTGTGATACATCCAATCTAATCATAACCGCACATTTAGCTAATTTAGAAAATCAAGGTTATGGAAGACCCCATGTGGATAACGAAAACCATAAAATTTTAAAAAGTAGATTTAATATATTAATAAAAGGTAATCCAGAAGATCCTATGCATTGGTGGACCGATTTTCATCATACTGATAAAAGACTATACTCGATTACTCAAGTAAGTACTCGAACTGGATTACCTTTTACTGGGCTAACTATGCCAGGAACAACAGTAGCAGAAAAAATGGAATATTTAGGCCCTGCTACGGCTGCAGAATCAAATTTACTAACTCCTAGCGCATTTGTACGCACAGACTATGTGCATACCGTACATTTGAGCCCAGGACCGAGATTAGTAATTACAGTGGGGTTCGAAAAATCTATAGAAGATCTAATCAATTAATAGCATATAATGAAAGTTCTGGGCTCGTAAATACTTCTATGCGAGCACTTTGGGACAAACATCCTGAACTTCCTTATAGAGCTGTAGCGCCTTGGCCAATAATAGAAACCAATGGAAATTTAGATTGGATCGCCGCAGTGGATACTATGGAATATTGGCTTGAAACAACAGTAGGTAGACATTACATACACTGGACTTGGACCATGTGGACATTGGATCAACCACACTTATGTGGTGTAAGTTTTGTTCGCGATACCGACTCATCACTCTTCCTTTTAAGATGGGGCAACTAATTTTACCAAAAGTGGTTGACTTTCAATGGAAATATGCGTATAATTGCAACATTAGGTAAATAAAAGTTCAGAGAAGTAAAAAAGAAGGTTGACAAAGAATTAATTAAGCATTATAATAAACATATTATGAAAAATACAAGATTGTCCGTAACGTATCAAATAGCACAAGGTTCAGCACTCTGCTGGAGCCCGGTAGCCTCTTTACGCTCAACAATTCATAATAGTGGCTTTAATATGATTGAGGCAGGGAAAGATTATAGTAGGGTCCAAGAAGGATATGATGATTAAGTAATATTTTAATATCACAAACTTTAAGGACCCGGAACTAAACACTCCGGGTTTTTTGTTTTTAAAAGGAAAGAAAGATGACAATAGATTATAGTAAATTAAATGATCGTATTGTGGAACAGGCTTATAGTTATTCACTCAGTGATGAGCAAAAGCAGAAGTTGATTCAGAATAAGATCGAGCGAGCAAAGGTATTACTTGCTTCGCAGCGTAAAGAAGCTGTTTATTTTCAAATAGAAGATTGACAAATAAACAGTAAGGTAGTATAGTGTGTTATGTGGGAACGAGGTCCACGCTAGGCACTTAAAACATCTAGTAAACGGGCGGCCTGTACGATGAAACTCCTTTTGTGGAGCAAAAAACTACAGCGTAATAAAGCATACTAAAAGACCTGGTCCGTCAATGGCATCGCGGATCGAAGACATGGCGCTTTTCCACAGCGCAAAAATGATTGCCTTAGTATGCTTTATTACACGCTTTCTAAAGAGAGCGTTATATGGGTGGTGAGCGGCACTGGCGACCGCACCTGACTGTAAATCAGACGCCTCTGGCATACTTGGTTCGACTCCATGACCACCCACCAAACAATAACGGAACGGTGGCTGAGTGGCCCAAAGCAACAGTCTGCAAAACTGTAAAGTCGTCGGTTCGAATCCGACCCGTTCCTCCAACAACTATTGCGGGTTGTGATAGCCACACTCCGGTCTCATAAGCCAGGATGGAATAGGGAGCGTTACCCTAGCCCGCAACCAACAAAGGCTCCAAAGTGTTCATGGACGCACACCTCTCTGTCTAAGAGGAAGAGGGAGATCGTTACTCCCTGGAGTCGCCAAGTTATGTCCTCATAGATTACGATTGGCTAGATCAACACCCTTTCAAGGTGTAGGACCGGGATCGACACCCGGTGAGGACGCCAAGTTATACTCTGTTCGTCTATGTTGGTTAGGACCCCAGCCTTTCACGTTGGTAAGAGGGGATCGTCACCCCTACAGAGTGCCAGTTAAAGAAAGATTATATGTTACAAAAATATAGCTGTAAAATATGTTCTACGGTATTTACACATAAAGAAAAAAGAATCTATTGTGGCAAGCATTACTTAGAAGGAATGCATCAAAGTTACATAGAACGGTGGAAGTCTGGTTTAGAAGATGGCCTTCGAGGCAAACATCAAACTAGTATGTATATACATCGTTATATAAGGGCAAAACAAAATAATAAATGTCTTATTTGTGGTATCGAAGAACATAATGGTCTTCCGCTATATCTAGAATTAGATCATATCGACGGGAATTATAAAAATAACAAAGAAGAAAATTTAAGGGCAATATGCCCAAACTGCCATAGTCAGACGCCTACATATAAGGCTAAAAATAAAGGAAATGGTAGAGACAGAAAATAGCCCTTGTATCCTTAGTGGTAAAGGTCCGGTCTTGTAAGCCGGGTTCGGTGGTTCGATTCCATTCTGGGGCACCAGTAACAATCTGTGTGTAATGTCAATCTGGTAGACGGCCTGATCTGGAGTCAGGAGGCTGTAGGTTCGAATCCTACCTCACAGACCAAAAACAATTCCCTGATAGCTCAGTTGGTAGAGTACGTGACTGTTAATCACGGTGTCGCTGGTTCGAGCCCAGCTCGGGGAGCCACAATATGGAAGATAATGCAGCGGGGATGGTCCTGCGACTGGCCTTGAAAACCAGGTCCTGGTGAAGAGCCGGGTGGGGTTCGACTCCTCTGTCTTCCGCCAAACAATTAAGGAAAGTTGGCCGAGCGGCAAGGCAACAGATTGCTAATCTGTCATTCAGCAATGGGTGGATTGGTTCGACTCCAATACTTTCCGCCAATAACAATATGGTAGATAGCACTGGTGTGCGGCCGGGTTTTATAAACCTGGGAGAGTGGTCAGATGGGCTGCAACGGATAGGATCATAACCTATATCTACTACCAAACATGGGTCTTTAGCTCAATGGATTAGAGTTCTAGTCTTCGAAACTAGCGGTTGGGAGTTCGAGTCTCTCAAGACCCACCATGCCTCAATAGCTCAGTTGGTTAGAGCATTGTGTTGATAACGCAAGGGTCCCTAGTTCGAGTCTAGGTTGAGGCACCAACATTAAATAGTAGTACAACGTCTTGGTAGTGTAACGGTAGCATCGCAGTCTCCAAAACTGTTGGTCGGGGTTCGAATCCCTGCCGGGACGCCAAATAACTTAAGAAAGAGAATAATGAAGTTTAACATACCACAAATCAAAAAGTTTATAGATGCTCAAGGTCCAGACACTAAGATTTATATTGGTGTGGACTCTGAACGAATTAAGCGTGGCAAAGAATGGTATGCTGACTATACAGCCGCTATTGTTGTACATATTGACGGTAATCACGGTTGTAAGTTATTTGGTGAAGTGACTAGAGAACGAGATTATGACCGTTGTGATAAACCTAATACTAGATTAATGACTGAAGTGTTTAAGGTTAGTGAATTGTATTTAAAATTAGCAGAAGTATTAGAAGGTCGTGCTGTAGAAGTACATTTAGATATTAATCCTAACGAAATTCATGCTAGTTCTAATGTTGTAAGTCAAGCTATTGGTTATATCCGTGGCGTATGTAATGTAGAGCCACTAGTTAAGCCACAAGCGTTTGCGGCTAGTTATGCCGCAGATAGATTAAAAGGTTTAAAAGTAGTAAATGGGTGAGTGATGTAATTGGTAGCCATGCTGGTCTTAGAAGCCAGTGCCGCAAGGCGTGAGAGTTCGAGTCTCTCCTTGCCCACCAAAATATTTGACAGTAATAAATTATTACTATATAATACTGTTATGATTATAGTAGAAGAATTTATTAAAAAATCTCGCGAAGAACGCAGGGCTCACTTAGACTTATCCGAGCCTTGTTGTGAACGCGGCGGTAACTCTACTAATCATAAAGGTGTATTAGCACAATATTTAGATACAACTATTCCAAGCGGGCGCATACTGTTGTGTCATGCTTGTAATAATAGTAAATGTAGTAATCCAAAACATTTGTATTGGGGCACTGATTACGATAATATCATCATTGATGGTAAAGAGTTTGGGACACATAAAAATCCTTTTGAACGCCGTGTTGAAAAATATGGTTTAGAAAAAGCATCTGCTATGAATAGCAAAGTAATGTTAGGTAATACTAATGGATCTGGAAATAAAGGAAAACCAAAGTCGGAAGAACATAAGGCAAAAATTGCCGCTAACAGAAAAGGTGGTAAACCTAAAGGTTGGCGCAAGATAGATCAAACGCCCGGGTGATGAAATGGTATACATAGAAGACTTAAAATCTTCCGCTTTAAAAGGCATGCCGGTTCGAGTCCGGCTCCGGGCACCAATATAACGCGAACGGTTCGATTCCGGCCCGAGGTACCAAAGTATTAGAAAGTAACATTTTCAGTTCTAGCAATAGAACTAAGTCTTGGACACGCAGACTTTAAAGCGAGGTGGGAGTAGGTGGAAGCCCTACACAAAATTTGAGGCAGTTGATGGGGGTAGCGTAAGCTACGGTGCAATGCCTCAATGTAGTAACGTCGTAACTCATCCTGAAGGGCCCTGCCGTTACGACACCAATGCGGGATTAGTTTAATGGTAAAACAGCAGATTTCCAATCTTCGGTCAAGAGTTCGATTCTCTTATCCCGCTCCAAATTAAAGGAACTTATGAGTTTTTTGAAGGATGTAGATTATCAACCCGTAGTTGATTGTTTAGTTAAACTTGGCAAGCAACTTAATAAGCCATCTTATAGATTTCTCAAAGGCGAAGTTCTAGCATTAGCATTAGAGAAAGCAACAGACGGAAGATTAAAGTATGTTGACCAGGAAGGATATGATAGCATTGATTTAGAAACTAATACAAAATATGAATTTAAATCAGTAGCTGATATGTTTTCACCGAAGAATACAATTACAGGACGAGTTTCACTTCAAAATACTAATAAGTCTAAATTTAATCAATCATTTGATTATTTGTTATGTATTCAGTCAGCCCCGCATAAGTTTGCTATATCGCAATTATCGTGGGACGAATGTAATAGGAATCTTGAAACAAAAAGCGGGCAGTTTAATTTAAAACCAGGACTGCCTGTTGCTAATTGGATATGTAAAGATTCTACAGTAGTAAATAACTTACAACCTATTACATTAGATGTTAGGAAGTTATTAGAAAGTATTTTATAAATTTGCGGGTATGGTGTAATGGTAACCCGAGACCTTGCCAAGGTTTAGTTGAGAGTTCGATTCTCTCTACCCGCTCCAAAGTAATTAAAAATTATGAATAACGGAAAATATTATACAGAATCTTATAAAGCTGGTCAAATAGCAAAAGTAAATAGAAAGTATGGTCCAGTAAAAGATCATACTAAAATTTGCGGATGCTGTAATAAAGAATTTGTTTGGACTGGTAGACAAAATACCAAACAATTTGAAACAGCTAGATTTTGTAGTAGAAGTTGTGCTAATAACAGAAGCTCTTGGTGGAAAGACAATGCCACACATTATGCGACTATAGCAAAACAGCATCACGAACACAAGTGTATTATTTGCGGGTTTGACAAGATTGTTGCTATCCATCATATTGATGAGAATAGAAAAAATAACAAGCCCAGTAATTTAATACCGCTATGCCCAAATCATCACGAGATGGTTCATAGCAAATGGAAACACGAAGTATTGCCATTTATTAATGAATGGCAAAAGAATTTAGGGCTGTTGGTATAATTGGGAACACACCTGCCTTGCACGCAGGAGTAGGGAGTTCGACTCTCCCACGGTCCACCAATCTATCGCGGGTTGGAGAAGGAGTATCTCGAGGGTCTCATAAGCCCTAGTCTCTGGTGCGATTCCAGAACCCGCAACCAAACTGTTGAGGTATAGTGTAACGGCAGCACCGTGCCCTTTGAAGGCATTAGTCTAAGTTCAAATCTTAGTACCTCTACCAAATGCCTCGTTAAGTAAACGGTATACTGCCCTCCTTACAAGTGGGTCTCGGTGGTTCGACACCATCACGAGGTACCAATTTTAGAAAGTGAATATGTTTAAAGTTTATTATACTGTGGATAATAAACCACACGCAGAAGTGTTTGATGATTTAAGTATGGCATTATCTGCGTCTCAATTCCATCGTAGCCTTGGACATACCTTTGTTACGATGTGTAGTGAAAATCCTAACTGCACGAGTAAACTAGGAGTAGACGAAGTAAAAGATGTCGACAACTATGATGGTTGGATATCAAGAGGTAGAGCACCCTAAGCTAACCTAGTGGAAGCGCCAGCTCTAAGAGCTGGATGGCTTGGAGCGTAACCAAGAGGGTGCACCATAGACATATTAGGTGTGGCCTTAGTGTTAGCGGTTAGCACCTCGGATTGTGATTCCGATAGGGTGGATTCGAATTCCACAGGTCACCCCTAATATGTTTTAAATTTTAAAAGGAGAATGGCATGGTTTTAAACAAGCTAGTTGGAAAACGCATTAATGGTATTTTCCTAAACGAAGACCATGATAGAGTTGCATTTCGTACCATCGAAGGAGAAGTATTAGGATTTTATGTATGTGGCGATTGTTGTAATACTGTTTACATTAATCACTTTCAAGGTAGAGATGTAATTGGAGAAGGTAACACTTTTGATTTGCTACGTGGTGCGTTAGTTACTGCTGTAGAAGAAAAAGAGTGGGTCAATGTTGAGACAGATGACGAATACGCAGAAGTAGTCGAAGATGGCTTCTTTACTATTCGCACTAACCGTGGATATATTGATTTTGAAGTACGCAACGAACACAACGGTTACTACTCGGGCCATATTGAAGATTGGACCGATGTTGTAAATTTAGAGGAACTAGTTCCACTAACAGATTTTTAAAGGAGAAGTAAAATGAAAGCAAGAAATATATTTGCTGTACTAGCAAATAAACGGAAAGCGGGCTCGCACCGCAAGAGCAATAAAGCTCTACGCAAGCAAGAAAAACAATCCAGGTGTGATGAAACTGGCTATCATATTCGGCTTTTACCCGAACTTTCAGAGTTCAAATCTCTGCGCCTGGACCAGTTTATATTGAAGCACATTAATCCTTAGTAGTGGCACCATATCTGACCGGTATGGGCTTCCGCTTGTTGGAGGAAGGTAAATGAATCCGCTCGTCACGGTTCTTCTAGTGTGTTTCAATATAAGCTGGCGTTAGTACAATGGATAGTACAATCGGCTTCTACCCGATGAATATGGGTTCGATTCCTGTACGCCGGACCAAAAGATATAATTTTGGCAATATTATTGTCAACTTAGTGTAACTCTTAAGCGTTAATATAGTATGCTTAGGAGAAACTCATGTATACCCACCCTGTTACAAGTATTAACACTCGCGACTTTAGTAATAATAAGCCAGAAAAGCTCAGCCGAGTTGGCACAGTCTTTGGATTCCAATCGCTTAGAATGGGTTGCCCCAACTGCGACAGCAAACGGTCGGGTCCGTGCTATCATCACAAGAACGAAGGCAAAACTACATCTACCTAAGCGACCGTTAGCTCGTGTATTTTTAAATGATAACGATGATGACTATTACGATGAAACTCCAGAGTTTCAAATTGGATATCGTCGTCCAGAGCTAGTCGACCAAACAGCTGATGTACAAGACATTTCGGATGAAATGAAAATTAGACTTGTGTTAGCAAGAAAAAAGGCTTTAGAAAAATATAAAGAGGTTTGGGGATAATACTCTACGCCTTTTTTCATTTACGGAAATGTAGCTTAGTTGGTAGAGCAGGTCCTTCATACGGACAAGGTCGGGGGTTCGAATCCCTCCATTTCCACCAGAATTGACAAAAAAATACTTTTATAGTATAATGTTTTATTAACTTAGAGAAAGGAGCATAATATGCCAGCAGTATTTTTAGTTAGCGATACACACTTTGGTCATGCCGGTGTATGTCGCTTCACTCGTAGTGATGGGGTTACAAAACTTCGCCCGTGGGACTCTGCTGAGGAGATGGATGAGGCCATGATTACAGCATGGAACGAAAGAGTACGACCTAACGACAAAGTTTACCACTTAGGTGATGTTGTTATGAATCGAAAAGCATTGCCTATTATGGATAGACTTAACGGAGACAAGGTTCTTATTCGTGGTAATCACGACATTTTTAAAGATGAGGACTACCGGAAATACTTCCGTGAACTTCGTGCATATCATGTGATGAATGGAATGATTCTTAGCCATATTCCTATTCATGAAGAATCGCTAGGTAGATTTGGTTGCTCAATCCACGGCCACCTCCACGCCAATCGTGTAATGAAGCCACGCGGAGTTGATGCCAAGACCGGCAAAATTCTATATAGCGACGAGATTGATCCACGATATTTCAATGTGTCCGTTGAACAACTACCCGACTTTGCTCCAATCTTATTTGAAGATGTATTAAAGAGGATTAAAGAGCAGGGAGGGGAAGTCGGATTTAAGAATGGGAATGGACCCGTAATGTAGTCCTTCCTCGGGTCCATTCCGGGCCATGGCTCAACAAGCCGTGGAAAGATTGGCCACCAAACAATAAAACTGTAGCCAAAAAGCCACATACCCACCCTGCCTCTCACAGAAGCACACTTTAGTGGGTTTTTACGACTTGACTCTTAATACTGAAGATAGTATAATAGTAGCATGAGTCAACTACTATACCCACATCTTTGTATTGCTGTAGATACCGAACCGTTTTATGCGGATTTGGTGCGTCGCTATACTAGTCTAGGCACAGGTAAGAATCAGGACAGACTTGAGATCCGTAAAGAAATCGCTCAACGATGCGAAGGCATGAGTCAGTGGTTAGTTGATCATGGCTATCAGTGTGGAACCGATTATCAGCAGACCGAATTGGGCTATAGATTTGCTTCCGAGCAGTTGGCAACCTTTTTCCGTTTGGCCTGGAGTTAACGATGATTAGGTATTCTACAAATTGGATGGGTGTTATTAACTTGCAATGGTATATAGATCGCGGATTGACCAAACGGGTCACCCGAACACTAAC
>Ga0316220_1000070_pt1:80000-159265 | contig 159265 bp, 72 predicted proteins | sample TBH18005metaG_FD_203632 | JGI IMG/M metagenome (GOLD analysis project Ga0316220, IMG submission 203632) | Freshwater microbial communities from Trout Bog Lake, Wisconsin, USA - TBH18005 | ecosystem: Environmental > Aquatic > Freshwater > Lake > Hypolimnion/Profundal zone | place... | reverse complement strand
AATAAATTTGTTAAACTATCTCGAAATAAACGACCTCTTTTTGTTGTTCTAGCTTCAAAAAATTGTTCCACTTTTGGAATTCCTTGGATAATATCTCCTGTTTTTAACTGTTGGTAGGTTAATGTAATTACAGGACACTGCTCCTCTACAAAATCACTATCATATTTATGAAGAATTGATTTAGGTGAAACAAAAATTGGTTGACCTTGTCTTAGAGTTATTTTTTTCTTATTAATATGAATAATTTGACCTGCTTTGGTAACAGCTAAAGATGTACTAATTTGTTCACCATACACTAAAAATTCTCCAATAAGTAATTTATTTTTTTGCTGAGCCATACCAATTGGTAATTTATTTATTTTATAAAAATTATTTTTAGGTACAGGGACTGGCTTCCAGCTAGGACAGCCGCCTTGTGAATGTTCATATTCCCACTCTTTTTTAGAAGTAGCATTAAGGTGTTCATTCTGTTGATTATTTCCTATAGAAGTTGCAATATTATTATCGGCATGCTTTTCTGATTGGGAGTCAGCTGACTCTAAAACATTAAAAAATTTAATAATAGTATCATTTATAAAATATTGGTTTTTCTTTTTTAAATTTTCTAAAGATAAATAAATTTCTTTATAATTTAAAACCTGATCAGCTTCAGTTTTTTGTAACTGTCCAGCTGTTCCTAAGTGTGTGGGCTGTTCCGGTTGGCCTAAATAAAACGAGTGTTGATCATTTTTAGTTAAAATAATACAACTATCAACCAAACGTTTATTAGAAAATAAAGAGTTTTCTAAATTTTCTTGGCCAGATTGAAAATGAGCTGCTGCTTTAAGCGGAAGTCTCGAAAGTCTGTTAGGGAGATTGGCAGTCCAATCCGAAGTTCTATGTGGACTAGTTTCATTTAAAATTGGTTTTTCTTTTTTTTTATAGTTAGTGCTATGACTTGGATCTATATTATTTAATTTGCCAGATGGCTTACCTTTTAAAGGAGACTGGTCTGGCTGACTGGCAGTCCAGACACTGGTAAAGGAAGGTCGTCTGTCTCGGCTGGAAAGGAATAAGGCAGCCGCCTGTTCCTTTTCACGCAGATGTCCTGTATGTCCTGATGTCAGGCTTTCGCTAAAAACACTCAGCCTGTCGCCAATAATATTAGGTTGTTTTATTAAAGTTTTTAAACTTTTAAAAATTAATTCACCTTCAAAAGAACAATAAGTATAAGTATTAATAAAAGGTACTAAAGATGAAACTTTATTACCGTTAAAACTTTCAAATTCAGTTCTATATAAAAAAATTTCTTTATTTATTTTATACTTAGGACTAAAATCAAGGAAATAATTTAAAGAACCTAAAACAAGAGTTTGTCCTGCTATATTTGCAGTATTATCAATTCTACTTTTTAATCTTGAAGCACTTATAAAAAAATTTTGACTTGACTGGCAGCCAGTCGCCGAGCGATATTTCTTAGATAAAAACTTTTTATTATAAATAATATTTCTATTTGATAGAAATTGGTTGGTATTTTTTATAGGAAAAGCGGGATTTAAATAATTTGGATATAAAATTGATTTTTCAAGATTTTTAGCTAAACTATATTCAGCAATAGGGCAAGAAAATAATGAAGATAAAATAGATTTTACTTTACTAGTTTTTACTATTTCAATAATGTTACTTGGTTGACTGACTGCAGATGTCAGAACAGGCCCCCGACGAGATTTTACGCTTGGTATGTCAGTTGGGCTACTCCCAACCAGTTCAGTCTCCAAATAATGTGATTTTTCATCAGCAGATCCACCTAAAGTTTTTGACTGATTTTCAATGAAGTCAGACATTTTCGGCATCCCCCCTAGGCTATAAATATTATTCTTTAAATTATAATTATTAAGAATTTTTTTTATATAGAATAACTGGTTATTCCCAGTTCCATCTGTTAAATATTTTTTAACGTTGCTACTTCGATATAAATAAGGTTCACTAAAAAAACGTAAAGGAGTTTTAAATGGGAAATCTAATGAATAAGGGGCCTTATAAGTAAGAATAAATGGAGAAAAATTAATTGAACTTATTGCAGTTATTGCAGAAAAAGATAAACCCCATGAATTTCGTTTATTAATATTTAGAGAAAGATTTCCCATAGGGGGTGACTGACTGCCCATAGAAAGAAACGCGGTGTCGGGCATTCCCAACATTCGCTTTTCAGTCCAATTCGGAGAAACTGACTGTCCCATGTAGCTGACTGGGTTGTCCCAGGCACGCAGTTCAGTATCTTTACCCTTAATTAAAGAGGATTCCTCTGAAACCTCCCATGACTGAAAGTCGCTTTGCTTTTCAGTAGGAGCTGGAAAGGAACGCGAAACAGTTCCTTTGGAAGCGCTGTTAAAAGAATTAAATAATTTATTTTTAAACATAATAAGAGAATAATAAAAAGAATTATTTGAAATAACTTTTAAATCAGAAGAAGGGTATTTTGAAATTATTTGAGGGGCTATTTTTTGTTTATTTAATAAAGTTGTTTTAAATTGTGTATATATATCAACTGTAGGTCCAAGTGCTTTAAAACATGAATAATTTTTTTGTTTCTTTTCTAATTTTCGATTGGACTGGTAGTCAGTCGATAACTTTGTATACTTTCCACGCAAAATGTTGCTAGGTGCAGGCGCGAAAATAGTCAAGAAACCGGTTTTTTTAATCTTATTAATTAAAGCATTATATTTATTTACTGAAGAATTTAAATGAGAATCAGTGATAACAGAGTTGGACTTAACAGTAGGAATGATTTGAAATAAATTATCGCTTTTTTGGCTGGCTGTTGCTATTTTACGCATTTCTTTTTTATACTCAATGTCTTTATATAATTTATATTCGTTTGCTTTTCGAATAAAAACCAAAAAGCAAGTGTTTTGACATTCAGTTTCTAGGGATACCGATTTTTTCACATCCGTGGCTGACTGAAGAGTCCTAGCGGCTGTAAAAGGAAGGGCGCGGGATTTGAGGGCTGTCCCCTTAAAGGGTGCGCAGTCTGGTTCAAATCTACTTTTATTATTTTTTATTATTTTAGTAAATTTTATATTTGGGCTGGACTGAGTGTTTTTAGCGGGACTGTCGGGACATCCGCTAGCACAGTCAAAAGGAACGCCCGCATTTTCAACGGAGCTACGCGATATATCAAGTCCACTTTTAGACATATTAAGTTGTAACTGGACTGACTGGGGTTTATTTTGGACTGTATTGGAAATGAAGCAGCCATCTAATGGAATTATTTCTAAATATATTGATTCTCTATCAAAAATTAAATCTTCAGCAATTATTTTTCCTGGATGAATAAACTTTTTATTATATAATATGTATTTTGAAATATTTTTAGTAAAATAAAACCAACCAGGTTTCATAGATATATTAATTTTTTTATTAAGGTTGTGGCTGACTGGGTTGTCCCAGGCACGCAGTCCCCCTTCCTTAAGGCTGTTAAAAGAAGAACTTTCTTTTTTTTTAAATGAATGATTTTTTTTTGAAGCTACTGGACTGGCTCGCAGTCCCGGGAATGTCGTAGATGCCGGAGCTAAAATATTTCTTTTAAATAGATAAGAATATAATTTTTTATTAATTCTTAAAAGATTTTTAAAATATATTTTTTTGTAATGTAACGATTTTTTTAACCAAAATTGTAATTTTTTCTTTCTTTTTTCAATTTGGACTGGGCTCATTTCCAATGCAGTCATCCAGGTAGTCGATTGACTAACAGTAGAACTGATTAATGTATTTGATACTAATGTATTAAATGACTTATAGTCAATATTTTTGCAAGAATGTGACTGAGTTGATTGTGAATCCATCTTATTTGGAACGATACTGACTGATTGCCAGTCGCTTTTAAGTCCGGTACTGTCGGGCTGCATATTTTCTATAAAACCTAAATATAAAAAACCTTTATTATAAGTAAAATATAAATTTGAATAAACAAAAGATGAATTTAATAAAAAATTATTTAGACTTAAAATTTTATAAATTCCAGTACAAACCTTTTGGCTGACTGGAAGTACAGTCCCGGAAGTTTTTTCTGACTGCGTGCCTGGGACAACCCAGTCGGCTGACTGAGACTGTATTGCCCCATTAAAGAGACCTTTAGATAAACAGTCAGATCCTAGTGATGAGTCCCCATCAGGTGGATATATTAAAAAATCTTTTATAGGTTGAATTTTTGATAAATGAAAAAAATATTTTAATTGTGTTTTTAAAAAAGGTGAACAAATTTCATTAATTTTTTTATTTTTAATAGAATTAAAAAGAATTGTTTGACTCATTTTTGAAATATTAGATAGAAAATTATTTAAATTTTTTTGACTAACTATGTGGCTTATTTTTTTGGCTGTTGGCACTGTAGTAATGCTACCAAGGGGTTGTCCAGCTAGTCCACTTATATTACGTTCAGCGGAATTTTTTAACTTTAGCTGCATCCACAAAAATTTATTTTTTAAAAAAATAAACTTTAAATGATTTTTGTTTAATAATTTTTTTAAATTATTATAGTTAAATGAGTCTTTTCCCACGGATGTCTGTGAAGTTTCAAAGGGGAAGATGGTAGGTTCCGACTGACTGTCCCATGTAGGGACTGCACTTGAAAAGGAAGGCGGCGTGCCTTTCCAGTCGGTTTTCAGTCCAGAAGATTGTCTATACTGAAAATCATTTAACTTAGACGAGTGACTGTTGAGACTATTGAGACTATCGAGGCTATCGCTTAGTGTACTTGACTTACAGTCAGCAAAATTATTTTCTATTAATGAATTACTTAAATTATATAAATTATTATTTTTTTTAATGTTTTTATTAAATAAACTATAAAAATAATAATTAAATAAGCTAAATTTATTTAATTTTTTATTTTTTCTTAGTTGTTTTTTTTTTTTAATAGCTTTGGCTGACTGACTGGCAGTCCAGCCGTTGGAAAAGGAAGGGCGTCTGTTTCGACTGGAAAGGAATAAGGCAGCCGCCTGTTCCTTTTCACGCGGTGCACTTTTCAGTCCAGTCGCTCGGCGTAAAAGAGATAAAGCAGGGCTTGTTTTAGAATTTTTAAAATTTAGGACTGTCAGTCCTAGGGTATCTAAACTAGTTTTTTTATGACTTAAGTGTCCTAGCGGCTGTCTGAATCCGATATCCCCGACATCCCCGACATCCCCGACATTGCAGGTTTCAAGATCTGTTTTGCTTACCTTTCTTTTATTTTTTATTTTTTTTATTTTAGCTCCTAAAGAACTAGAGGTAGTAGTAAAAATTTTTTTATTTAAAAAAACTGTACTTTTTTTATTTAGAAAATAAGGAAATGATACAATTTTTGAAAAACTTTTAAGCGACCCGCTGTAGCCTGATAAAGAAAATGATTTAGATATATCTAAAGAGTTATTAACTTTTATTCGTTTTCTTAATTGCTTTAAGAGACTGTCACTATTTTTTGAATATTCGTTATGGACTGCATTGAAGCCATCTGATTGAAAAGACAACCCAAGTTTTTCTACAAAATTTTTATCATAAAAAAACTTTAACTGCATCTTAATATTTTCTGGTTTCTCATTATTATAAGATTCTGACTGATGAATAGCTAACTGCGAGCCAGTTGGTATATTTCCTCCAGATATTTGTGATATCTGGAAGGGGGGGCTGTTAAAAGAAGAAATTGGTTTATTCTTTACTACTCTTAAATATTTTTCTTCTTTTTTTATTGAATACCCGATTGTTGATGTGTGTTCATGGACTGACTGACTGGCAGTCCAGCCGGGGCTTTCGCATGGAAAGGAACGCGGGTCGCTTTTCAGCCAGTCATCTAATTTATTTTTTTTATTTGAACAACTAACATATCCATCAAAATAACCTTCTCCTAAATTAAATATTTTGATTTTTCCTTGACGATTGATTTGACAGAAAGCGGTCGAATTATTTGAACTAAAATAAACACTCTGTAAGCGTTCATATAACTTAAGACTGAGTGAAAAGCGTAGCGACTGAACAGCCAGCCAGTCCAGTGCGGATGTCTCAGCGGATGTCGGGCCAAATTTATCAAATACACTTGCTGCATGATCTTTCGGGGCTTTCGGCTGAATGACAGTCCCCTGCTGCTGACAGTTACTTCTTAAAGTATCAAAATAATCTATAGGTAATCCTTGATTGTTTAAGATTAATTTTTCCAATGAAAAATTAAAAAAAGATTGTGGTATACAAAAAATTCGTTGTAAATTTTCAACTTTATTCTGATAGCCCATATATTTATTATACTGAACAGCTAGTCTGTCAGAAGCGACTGTATCGCTTTTTAATTCTCTGGACTCTTTTACAGGATATTTTAAAGAATATTCAGCTTTAAATGAGCTGCTTCCAGAACTAAATTCATTAAAATTTAGTTTAAATCGATTTTTCCAATTTAAACCATATGTAATAAGTTCAGATTTTATTTTATTTTTGTTAAAACTTTGTAAACGTCCAATATAAGTAACAGTACCTAATTGTTTAGACTGATATTGTTCATAAATTAAATTTTTTGAAATATCATTATCTATGGAGAACCCCCCCCTTTGGAAGAAATTTAAATCTTTATTAATAGATACTTTAGCTATAGAAGGAATAGGCTGCTGATTCTCATTAACTGGACTGACTGCCAGTCGCTTAACTGACAGTCGCTCTTCAGCCGGAACAGCCCCTATGCTTGAGCTGGATTGAAAATGATTCAACAATTTATATTTATTTTTTAAAAAATCACGTTTTACAAAAGTTGGAAAAAATTTTATGTTTAGAGGGGGAGCCTGTCTGGAATTGGCAGTCCAGACATGTGGATTAGCATCAGCATCAGTAGAGCTTGTAGATTGCTTTAAAACAATCCTATTAATACTTTGTAAGTGTCTGCTTCCCTTAAAAATTTCTGACTGACCGTCCGTTTCTATATAAATTGAAGAAACATTTTTAATTTTTTTGTTTTTAAAATATTTTTTAATACTATAATTGGGTGAATATTTTTTTGCCAAACCAGCTATATTTGAAAATGCCCCATTCAGGCTTATCTTTGTAAGGGGGCTGTTCTGTCTGAAAAGCGGACTGCGTGCCTTTTCAGTCGGCTGGAAAGGAATAAGGCAGCCGCCTTTTCCTTTTCTTTCCAGTGAAAGTCCCGACTGGACTGACAGTCGGTCGGAAGGGGGGCCTCTATGCGTAAATATTTCTTTTTTAAGAGATTTTAATAATTGAGTACCGATATTTTTAGTATTTAGGGACTGCTTGTAAATCTCGGACTGGATTGCACCACCTGCCATTATTCCAACTTTTCCTTGGTCAATTCGTAGATCATCTTCTTTAAAAAAGTTATTAAGTACTTTTTTAGAAAGTGAAGTATCAAAGAAAACAGGTTCCATAAATATTAGGCCACCTATTTTTGTATAAAAACGTTTCGGAAACCAATTTAAAAAAACATCAAAAGATGAAAGCCAACGTGATGGATAAACAAAATTATTTTTATATTGTTCTAAGTTGCTTCCATTTTGACCACTAAAATTTAGCCCAGCAGCTGTATCTGAATTTTTTTTTGATTTTGCCTCTAATGAAGAAAATAAAAATAAAGTGTCCTCTGTTGAAAGTATAGAAGTTTTAGATACACTCGGTTGACAGGCTGGTAGTCCAGCCGGATAGCTGTCCATGTTTGAATAAATTTTTTGTACTCTGGATTGGCTGGAGTGTTCTAGAGATTGTGGCATCTCAGATACTTTACTCTTATTTATAGAAAAATTAGCAGAGTCATTTAATTTTAAAAAATAACCAAATTTTTTGTAAATAATTTTTGAAAGTTGAAAAGAAATTATTTCTGTTTTTAACAAAGTTAAATTTTTTTTATTAAATGAATTTAAAGAATTTAACATATTATTTTTGTAAGACTTAGATATTTTACGACTCATTTTCAACGCAGTCGAGCTTGCTGGAGACCCAACGGATATGGGGGATGTTGTAATACCTTTTCTTAAAGTCGACGAATTATTTCCGGGACTGACTGAAAAGGCACGCAGTCCGGAACTGACTGTAAGTCGGGATGAAAAGGAATGCCCTTCCTTTTGGGTTGCAGGTAGTCCCCCGACAGCCCCGATAGTACTAACCGATTGGAAAGGCACGCGCATTTGTTTAATAATTTTTGTATTAAAAGAAAATTTGTTTAAAGGTACACTCAGCTTAAAAGAATTTCCAAAACTCGAAGACAAAGTTAATCTATTTTTATTCATATAAGTTTGGTTATTAACAAAATCTCCTATAACTGGAAAAAAAGTTGAAGCTAAAGGTAATTGGTAAATTTTTCCAGATAAAACCCAAGCATAACCCCAACCCCAGGCTTCATATATAGTATCAACTATATTTTCGTTAAATTGTTCAACAATAACTTCTTGATGGCTTTGTTTTTGACTTTTTTTAGTGATGGCTAACTGACTCTCCGATACTGATTTGTTACCTTTCTTAGATTTTATAGAACCAAGTTTTGGATTGTCTTGATTATCTTTATTATTTTTTGAAGTTCGGTAGTCTCTTGTTAGTTGAGCGAGTGCTTGTCCTTTTAATTTAGGTCCAACTTTATTTTCCTTTAAATTTAGTAATTTTGAAAAAAATTGACCAGAAAGTTCTGCATTTATTGTAAATTCAGCTTGATCAGTTGCAATCTTTTGTCGATTAATTGATGATATTTGTGCTATAACTTCTTTTTCTAATACTTTTTCTCCATTTTTAAAAAAAAGTAATGTATAAAAAGGTATTTTGTATTTTTTTATATCTTTTATAACGGGTAAGCCTGCTGACTTGTCGTTCAGCCCATCAAGGGGAACTCCCAACTTAACAGAAGGAAAATAAGAAAAAACAGAAAAAGAACCTTCATTTTTTGTTAAAAATGCGATTTTACCTTCTGGTGTACGAATTAAAGTTCCCGCAATTGGATTATCATAAAAAACAAAGCCATTAAAAGGTGCTCTTATTTGATCACTAACATCACCAGAAAATACACCACCAGTATGAAAGGTTCTCATTGTTAATTGAGTCCCTGGTTCTCCAATAGATTGAGCTGCTACAACACCAACAGCTTCACCAATCCCTACTAAATTTCCTTGAGCTAAACTCCAACCATAACATAATTGGCATACGAGATTTTTTGTTTGACATGTTAAAGTTGAGCGAACAAAAATTTTAACTGGCTGGCTGTCCTGAAAAGGAACGCCCCCTTTTTGAGTTCGACTGGCCGTCCAAATAGAAGATAAAGAACTTGATAAATCTGATGATATTTCTAAGTTTCTAGATGCTATTTTGACTTTTTGCAGATTAAAAACATCTCGTGCTAAAACCCTTCCGATTAAACGGTTTTGAAGAGAATAAATTGTTTTATTTCCTTCTTTCATATCAGTTAAAAAGATTCCGCGTTTAGTACCACAATCAAAATTAGAAATTATAACATGTTGGGCAACATCAACTAATCTACGTGTCAAATAGCCAGCATTTGCTGTACGTAATGCTGTATCAACAATACCTTTTCTGGCACCATAGCTTGAAATAATATATTCCGTTAATGTTAAACCTTCACGAAAATTACTTCGAATTGGGAAATCAATAATCTGTCCTTGCGGGTTTGACATTAAACCACGCATCCCAACTAATTGTCGAACTTGAGATATATTACCTCTAGCACCAGAAAAAGCCATCATATATACAGGGTTTAAAATATCAGTAGTTTCGAAATTTTCAATAACTTCCTGTTTTAATCTTTCACTAGTTCTATGCCAAGTATCAATTAAACGTTGAAATCGTTCAACTCCTGTAATTTCATTTCGTTTATATTGTTTAACTGTGGTTACTGAAAGTTGCTCAGCTTCCATAATTAAAGTATTTTTTTTTTTCGGAATTTTTAAATCTTCAATACCTAAAGAAATTCCTGCTTTTGTAGCATATTGAAAACCAAGCGTTTTTAATTCCTCTACTAATCTAACTGTTTTATGCTCTCCATATTTTAATAAAAACCATAAAACAAAATTTTTTAAACGACCTTTATCAAATGTTTGATTCCAAAAACGCTTATGTTCCTTATTTTTAGCAGAAGTTTCGAAAGCCTGCCCAATAAAAATCGGAAGTCTCGGAAGTCTGCTATTTTGACTTTTACAAGATTCTGCTTTTAAGTGGACTGGGTTGGCAGCTAGCCCAACTAATCTACAGTTAGCCGGCTGACTTACAATTTCCTTTAGGAGATGTATTTTTAATTTATTTGAGGTAGTCCATATATAATTCATTTAAATAGTAAATAACCTTAAAATTATAAAGGTTTATAGTATTCTAATTTATTTCTTTAGTCCCAGGACTTTTTTGTCTGTCCTTAAAAGGAAAATATATTTAGCCCGGCAGTCCCGTTGCTGGGTCAGTCAAAAGGAAGAGAACAGCCACTTGCATGGACTGACTGACTGACTGACTGACTGACTGACTGACTGACTGACTGACTGACTGACTGACTGACTGACTGACTGGCTGGATTATGGAAAAGAAACAGGACAGCGCCTTAAAGATAAGACGTAAGCGTTAGTTTTTTATGTTGTTCTTTTATAACAGATAGTTTTTTACCCACTAGGCAATTTAAAAAAAAGAACAAAAATAGTAATAAATTGTTAACTTTTTTATAGGACAATACAATTGTCCTATAAAAAAATGAGCATCATCACTAATATGTTGTTAAAAATTTAACAACTTATATTAGTAGCTAACGGCCAGTCCAATTATAAAGAACAGCCAGTCCGAGTTTTTTAATCTTTTTTAAAATTTAAATCTCTTAAATAAAAAAATTTAAGAGATTTAATTAATTCACTATAAAAACTTCACTTTAAAAAATAAAATAAATAAATTATTTAATTATTATATATTTATATTATATTAAAAAACCTAAATTTTTTCTGGATGACTCTTTTTCTAAAAAAATTAATTAAATATGCTTCCGCGACTGAGCTGCATTGAATAGCCCCTTTTCAGTCAGTCGGGCGGCGGCCTTATTCCTTTTCAGTCAGGCGGCTGCCTTATACCTTTCCAGTCAGAACAGTCGCTTTGCTAAAACACTCAATCAGAATAGTCCCTTTGGGAACGACTGTATTGATAATAAGTTCAAATCTTTTTTTAAAACCAAATATTAATACAAATAACCATGAAAGATAAATATCTAGCAATGGTAAGCCCTATTTATGCTATAAAGCGCTCGATTATTTTTGGCCAGCATGATATTTCATAAATATAAAAAAAAGCAAAATCAGATTAAAAATTAATAATTTGTTAAATCGTTATTTAACAAATTATTAATTTTTAATAGGATTTTAATCTAATTAAAATAAAATTACCAGCTTGATTTTTGAACACCTGGTAATAATCCTTGATGAGCCATTTCTCGTAAAACATGTCTAGATAAACCAAAATCACGGTAATAACCTTTAGGTCGTCCAGTTATCATACAACGATTATGCAATCTTACACTTGAACTATTACGAGGTAATTGTTGTAACTTTCTATGTAACATAAGTTTTTCCTTTAATGATGATGTTTCTTTTATTTGTTTTTTTAATGTTTCTCTTTTCTTTGCATATTTCATAACTAAACGTTGACGTTTTAATTCACGTTGAATCATACTTTTTTTTGCCATATTTTATATTTTATTGTTTTAATTTTAAATTCATCCTTTTTTTTGAAGTAAGATAGAGTATTGTAATAGCAAAGACTAAAAAAAGTAAAAACGTTCTGTCCTACATTTTTTTAATTTAAATGCTCTTAAAATTTACAATTTAGTAAAAATAATTAAAGTATAATTTTAAGCTTAAAATACTACAATATTTTTCTGGACTGACAATCCAAATAATAATTTATTATTTTTTCAATCCAAAATTTGATGATCTGAACGTAAAAGTTGAATGTATTATATCTATATATTATATATATAGTATTTTAAATTTTTTAGTAGTTAAAACACTATATATAAAATAAAAAGTGATAGATTGCCCAATAAAGATAGGCAAACGTAACACGTGTCTGTCGTGATTAACTTATGCCTTTTGACCCGGCATAGCCAAAAAAGCATCCTTTAAGGGGACTGCTTTAGAATATTAATCTTCTTGAGTAGCAGCTGTTTTAACGTAAAGAATTAGTAAAAAAGAAGTTGGAATAAGAATAAATAAAGCAGTAGCAATAAGTCCAAGAATGTTAACTTCCATAGTTTTAATATTTAATATTAGATGGAAAAGGGTTAAAAATTAATTATAAATAAAATTTAAAGAGTAAATAAAAAAATTATTTAAAATAATTATAAAAGTAATTTTAGTCCGATGGATATGTTTTATACTGCCCTGTCTGGCAGTCCCTAAGGTAATTGTAAATAAATTTTTTACTGTAATTCCTTAGGGAATGTATTGAAAATGGGCCAATAAAATTTTTTTTGAAACCAAACTACCGTTAGGTAGTAGTAGACTTGTCCTATTTTTGATAATAGACGCCAGCAGAGTTAAACTTTAATTTTTAAAACTATTTTCATTAGCCTTCCGACAGTCAGGACAGTCAGGACAGTCAGGACAGTCAGGACAGTCAGGACAGTCAGGACAGTCAGGACAGTCAGGACAGTCAGGACAGTCTCGACTGAGCTAGCAGTCAGTCAGGACAGTCGCTTTGCTTTTCAGTTAGGACAGTCTGGCACGGGACTGTCCTAACTGTCGGGGGCTAATTTTTTCTATTAAAAAGTAATTAATGTAGTTTATGTAAAAATGAGCAGCACCTTAAATGGAAATATATTTAAATCAGTCCTATTTATATTAATAATGGATCATATTTTTGACTGCCTGTTCCAATGGACAGCCTTTCCTATAAAAAATAATGTTTTTATAGTTTTAAAATTAAGTGACGGCCAGCCGGCCAGCCCAATATATTTTTTGAAAAATAACATTAACCAGCTATATTTATAATTTTCGCACAATTAAATAGCCTACTGTTGCACCTTATGCTATATTAAGGCATATTATGTCCTATATATATTTAATTTTTATAAACTTTAAATTTATAAAAATTAAAACAAGGTTTAATAAAAATTAACTTTGGAAGTCTTTGACGTACCAGCATAGCAAGAGGTCATGTACATACCCTAGGACAGTCTGTCAGAAAAGAGGTCCGTCCATGTTACTAATCAAGCTATCAGAAGTTCTACTTAAATTTATTTTATAAGGGTCCCGACATAGCCTGAAAAGGAATGCCAACATAGCCTGTCCCTTCCCGACAAAAGCAACGGGTCATCCGACTGAAAAGGAATAAGGCAGCCGCCTGACTGACTGAAAAGTGGCTGGAATGCCATCAGCGCATGTCGGGTCGCATTTTTTTCCCAGTCCTAGAAAGGAAGGGACTGCGTGCCTTTCCAGTCGGCTGGAAAGGAATAAGGCAGCCGCCTGTTTCTTTTCAGCCGCCAACTGAGCTTTTCAGTCAGGCTGTCACTTAATTAAAAAGTTAAGCCTTATTAAACCTTGTTTTAATTAAACTACAAAAGAGTTAAAAACACCAACAGTAAATACTAATAATAACCAAAGGCTTAAACCTGAAAAAACAAAACCTTTATTTTCAGTCCAACCATTAGGTGAAGCGAAAACAACTGGTACACCAACTACTAAAGCAAATGATACCACAATTAAAGCAAATAAAGCAAGTTGAAGAATTGATGTCATATTGATTTTCTGAATTTTATTAAGTTCATTTAGATTAATTTATAAAGTATATTTACAAAAACTTGGCCCGACATAGGCTTGCACCAATCATGCCCTCGAGGACAAAGTTGCAATGTACGGGTTTTTGGCTACGCCTAATTTAAGTAAAACAAATAATTTTTTTAATTATTTAAAATGAACAAAATGAACGACATTAAATAGATAATCATTTTATCTGGGACTGGCTCCCTGACTGACTTACAGTTCAGGGAGCCAGTCTGTTAAAATTGATATCTAAATTAATCTATGCTAAGTGATCGCTTAATAATTAAATTAAGTATGTTTCTTTCACTTATTTATAAAAAATAAAATTTTATAAAAAAAATAAAAATGCACATCCTATTTTTTAGGAACCGTGAAAGGTAAAATTATATCAGTCCTATGAAAATCTTATAACAATAACAACGTTCGTCTGAGTGTCCTGTCAACTGCATCTTTTTTGAAGCAGTAGTGTTCTAACTGATCGAAGTGCTGTCGGATGTCCGGATGATCGGATGGCCGGATGGCTGGATGACTGGATGACTGGATGACTGGATGACTGGATGACTAACCCGGTATTTTGACATTCGCAAGTCTATCAGTAGCTAGAACACTCAGAAGAAATGAACTCGGTTTATTATTAAAGTATGTAAAGTATGAAAATTATTATATACTTTAAAGATATTAATAATTTAATATTTATATGTTCGCTTCATTTTTCTGATTGTCTATCTAATTTAAAATATTCAAGTTGCTGTAGTTCAGAGGAAAAATAGAGAAAAAAAATAATAAACACCTTTATTATTATTATATCACGTTATAAAATAATTAAAAGCTACTAATTATAAAAACAATTGGGCTATAATTATAAAATAAAAAAATAATTTTAATAATAAAAAAGATTGTCTTTAAATTTTTATTATTATTGCGTGACCTCTTGCTTTATGACTCCTCCAAGGATATCAATATCGCACACCTTTCTATATATTAAAATAACTTTTAAAAAAGTATAATTTTTAAATTTTTCGGTTAAAAGCGATGGAGATTTCGGAATGTTTGAAAAGGCGGTAATGTCTGCCATGCAAAAAGTAGCGCTAAACTTTAACTTTATAGCATGTTAGAACTTGCTTATTTGTCCCTTTAGGGACAAATCCTTAAAGGGACAAACCTCCTTATAAAGTAACCTATAGCTTCGACTGTGTCCACAGCAAAAAATATTTTAATTTAACTGACTCGCTGGAGCTGACATTCAGAAATTCCAAGCGGATGTCGGGATGCCTCCATGTAGGGAAGCCTGAATGGCAGAATCTGAATGTTTTTGTGGTATATCCCTTCTGATATCCGGCTGCATTGAAAAAGCGGCTGACTGACTGACTGACTGACTGACTGACTGACTGACTGACTGACTGACTGACTGACTGACTGACTGACTGACTGACTGACTGACTGACTGACTGATAGTTGGCTGGAAAGGAATAAGGCAGCCGCCTGTTCCTTTTCAGTCGCCGTCTGAAAAGCAGCTGTTTTAGCGACTGTCCTGACTGATAGTCAGTCCCAGTCTGAAGCGACTTAGGCATGAGTCGGTCCAGTCCCTTAGAAAAAAATAATACTCCCCTCTAAAGAGAGGTCTTATTTTATAGGAAGTACTAGATTACAGATGACTTTAAGTCATAATAAAATTATTATGAAACCCAACCATAACTATGTAAACCTTCCCCAATTAAATTAACGCCTAAAAAACAAATCCAAACGGTAATAAAACCTAAAGATGCTATTAAAGCTGGTTTTTTACCCTCCCATCCTTTTGTTAATCTAGTATGCAAATAAATAGCAAAAACCAACCAAGTCAATAAGGCCCACGTCTCCTTAGGATCCCAACTCCAATAAGAACCCCAAGCTTCATTAGCCCAAACAGCACCAGATAAAATTCCAATTGTTAATAAAGGAAATCCTAAACCTAATATACGATAACTTAAATTATCTAAAGTTTTTGCTAAATTTAATCGAGAGTTAGAACTGTCAACAGCACTGACTGACTGGTAGTCCAGTCCAGTTAGTTGCAAGCGGCCGACAGTTTCTGTGGCATTCTTTGTTTCTGAAATTTCCAATAATAGAGATTGATTTTTATGAGTAAAAACGGAACTATCATTACTTGAAATAGGTAACTGAGGTTCAAAAGAGGGATAAGGTACATTATTTGTAATCTCGAGTCTACTTACAATTACTAAAAACCCGATTGAAAGCAGTGATCCTAAAATTAACGCAGCATAACTTAAAATCATAACAGTCACATGCATCATTAACCAATTTGATTGTAAAGCTGGAACTAAAGGAGATGATTCTTGCATTTCTTTTGGTAAACTAAATGTAGCAAAGGCATTTGTAAATAATGCGCTTGGTGCTGTTATTGAACCAATTAAATTATTAATTAATATTTTTCTTTTTTGCTTAGAAGCAACTGGTTGCTTTACAAGGATGTTCGCTGACTCATTTTCAATGCTGTCCTTTATAATAAAAGGTATTTTGATTGACGAAAAAGAATATGAAGAATTGTAAATAAACTCAATTAATAAATGAATAAAAGTTAAACTCCAAGATAAAAACATTAAAGATTCATACAAATTGCTTAAAGGAAAATGTCCTGATTCAGTCCAACGAAGGACTAAAAGAATAAAAAGAGATAAATTTGAAATTAACATACCAACTGAACCTATACTTTTAAAATTAGCTGGAGAGCGACTTACAGTCAAGCGAATGGCTGTCCCAAAATTTTTTAAAAAAATTAACAACCCTTCTAAAGGGACAGACGTTCCTTTAAGTGAGCTCATTAGCTGTTTTGCTGGTTTGTTAGAATGCTCCTGACTGGGCTGTCCCAGGCACGCGGGATAGATTTCCAACCCGGGGGTTTCATAGGCTTCCCCCTCAACATTTAAAGATATATTCTTTTTATTATTTAATGTTTCTATATTTGTAGCTTGAAACCAATAAACAAGCATCGAAATGAAGAGAATTATAAAAGAAAGATTTGCCAAAAAAATTTCAAATTTTATGTACATTTGGTTCTTTTGATTTTTAAATAAAAAGAACTTTTAAGAAACAGCTACTATCTGAACTATCAGTCCAGTCTCTTTGGAGACGGCTGACAAGAGCGCGACTGTCAGTCAAGTGAATGGCTGTCCAAATTTTTATAATTAGTGCTACATATTCTAAAGTTCTTTTTTTTGCATCTACTAAAGTATATATTAAATTTTTCATGCTTATATTCTTTTTTCCGCTGTATCTACAGAGTCAAAAAAAAGAACATGTAATATATATTTTTAAGTGACTAAACTTTAATGATAAAATCTTTTTAGCTTCAGATCTGCTGCTTGATTTATATATATTAGGATCTTGTACTGACTGTCAGTCAGGCGGCTGCCTTATACCTTTCCAGTCAGGCGGCTGCCTTATACCTTTCCAGTCGCTTTGTTTTTCAGTCAGAAAAGCGTACCAGTCCTGAAGAAGCGGCTGACTATCAGTTCTGGCTAAAGGAAGGGACAGCCCTGACAGTTAGCCGCGTGAAAAGGAACAGGCTAGCCAATTGGACTGGCAGTCAGCCTTTTTTTGGTGTGCCTTCATGTCCCTTCTGACATCCACAGTCAGTGAAAAGATAAAAGTAAAAAATAAATAAATTATATTATCGAACGAACTGCAGATGTCGGGATGCCTCCATGTCGACTCGCTTTTCAGTACAGCTAAATTTTTTGTACAAAAACGTTTAGCTCGCTGTTGGTAGCCTTTGTGTTGTTACTTCACTTATTAATAAATCAAGTAACAAAAATTGCATAACATCTCGATCCGACTTAAACACAAACATTATTTAAAAAGAAAGTAAAAAGACATACGGAAGTAATATCCGAAGGACTCTTTAAATAATAAAAATAAAACAGCCAGCTGAAATATATTGTACTAAATGAATTAAAAATTTCCCCAATTTTTTACGCCGACTGACTGTGTGTTTAGACCCCCCCTTTTACGACTAAGCTGGCAGTCAGTCGGATGGCAGGAAAGCGACTCACAGTCAAGCGGATGCCTGTAATGGCTGTGATAACTGTCCCAAAATAAATATGTTTAAAAAATATAATTAAGTAAACACTTTATTTTATTATTTAACTAGATGCAAACTATCTATTTATGATTAAATATATAAATTTTATTTTTTTTTAATCCCAAATTATTCTAGTCCAGTCGCCTCCAAAGGAACGACTTTTTTATGTTAAGGACATGCAGCCACTTAGAATTTTTTTCATACCTTTAATAATCGAAATCTAATCGAAGTAAAGATTTTGTGCTAAATATAAATGTTTACTTTTCTTCATAGGAGATGTCTGAGATGTCTGAGATGTCTGAGATGTCTGAGATGTCTGAGATGTCTGAGATGTCTGAGATGTCTGAGATGTCTGAGATGTCTGAGATGTCTGAGATGTCTGAGATGTCTGAGATGTCTGCCTTAGGGCTGAAAAGCAACTCGACTGTCAGTCTGAATGCCTGAATGCCTGAATGCCTGAATGCCTGAATGCCTGAATGCCTGAATGCCTGAATACCTGAATGCCTGAATACCTTAAGAAAGGGGCTTTATTTTTAAGCTTTGTTGACATGTTGTGCTGTGTTAAAACAAATAAACATGTCAACAAAGCTTAAAATTTTTGACAGTCAGTCCAAAAAGAAGTATTAAGCTACTTCTAGATATAATAATTGATTATCCAAATCTACCAGAAGTAGAAGCAATTAAGAAAGCAGCATAAGTAAAGATAAAACCGACAGAGAAGTGGGCTAAACCAACTAAGCGAGCTTGAACAATTGAAAGAGCAACTGGTTTATCTTTCCAATAAACTAAGTTAGCAAGAGGAGTTTTTTCATGAGCCCAAACTAAAGTTTCAATAAGTTCTTGCCAGTAACCACGCCAAGAAATTAAGAACATGAAACCAGTAGCATAGATAAGGTGACCAAAAAGGAACATCCAAGCCCAAACAGATAAACTGTTCATACCAAATGGGTTATAACCATTAATAAGTTGAGAAGAATTTAACCATAGGTAATCTCGTAACCAACCCATTAAATAAGTAGATGATTCGTCAAATTGAGAAACATTACCTTGCCATAATGTTAAATGTTTCCAATGCCAGTAGAATGTTACCCAACCAATAGTATTAAGCATCCAGAAAACAGCTAAATAGAATGCATCATATGCTGAAATATCACAAGTACCGCCACGACCAGGACCGTCACATGGAAAACTGTAACCAAAATCTTTTTTATCAGGCATTAATTTAGAACCACGTGCATCTAAAGCACCTTTAACTAAAATTAAAGTAGTAGTATGAAGACCAAGTGCAATAGCATGGTGAACTAAGAAATCCCCAGGCCCAATTGTTAAAAATAATGAGTTTTGATTATTATTAATTGCTTCTAACCAACCAGGAAGCCAAACACTTTGACCTGCAGTAAAAGCTACACTGTTAGAAGAAGATAATAAGAAATCAAAGCCATAAAGAGTTTTACCTTGAGAAGCTTGAATCCATTGTGCAAAAACAGGTTCAATTAAGATTTGTTTTTCTGGAGTACCAAAGGCTTGCATTACGTCATTATGAACATAAAGACCTAATGTATGGAAACCTAAGAATAAAGTAACCCAACTTAAATGAGAAATAATTGCTTCTTTGTGATCAAGAATTCGTGCTAAAACATTTCCTTTATTTGCTTCAGGATCATAATCACGAATAAAGAAAATTGCCCCGTGTGCAAAAGCACCACACATAATGAAACCAGCGATATACTGGTGATGTGTGTAAAGTGCTGCTTGCGTAGTGAAATCAATAGCTAAATAAGCATAAGGAGGTAATGAGTAGATATGTTGAGCAACCATAGACGTAATTGTACCTACTGAAGCTAAAGCTAAACCTAATTGGAAATGTAAAGAGTTATTTACTGTATCAAATAATCCTTTGTGACCAGCACCTAAACCTCCACTTGGTGCTACGTGAGCATCAAGAATAGCTTGTAATCTGTGACCAATACCAAAATTAGTACGATACATGTGACCTGCTACAATAAAAATAACAGCAATAGCTAAATGGTGGTGTGCCATATCGCTTAACCATAAACTTTGAGTTTGAGGGTGGAAACCACCTAAAAAAGTTAAGATCGCTTGACCTGAACCTTCTGAAGTACCAAAATTATGATTAGCAGTATCTGGATTTTGAGCGTAAGCAGCCCAATTACCAGTCCAGAATGGTGTTAAACCAAGTGGATGAGGTAAAACAGATAAAAAATTATCCCAACCAACGTGTTGACCACGAGATTCTGGAATTGCGACATGTACTAAATGCCCAGTCCAAGCTAATGAGCTAACACCAAAAAGACCTGATAAGTGGTGATTTAAGCGTGATTCAGCATCTTTAAACCAAGATAAAGCTGGTTGAAAATTTGGCTGTAAATGAAGCCAGCCAGCAAATAAGAATAAAGCTGATACTAAAGCTAAAAATACTGAACCAGTGTATAAATCTTGATTATAACGCATACCAACAGTATACCACCATTGATATACACCACTAGTCGAAATATTTACAGGACCTGATGCTCCACCTCTTGTAAAAGCTTCAACAGCTGATTGACCAAAATGTGGGTCCCAAATAGCATGTGCAATTGGTCGAACGTGTGTTGGATCAGCAACCCATTGTTCAAAATTTCCTTGCCAAGCTACATGGAATAAATTTCCTGAAGTCCATAGAAAAATGATTGCTAATTGACCAAAGTGAGATGCAAAAATCTTTTGGTAAAGATTTTCTTCTGTCATACCATCATGACTTTCAAAATCATGAGCTACAGCAAGACCGAACCAAATTCGACGTGTAGTCGGATCTTGTGCTAGACCTTGGCTAAATTTCGGAAACAGCTTAGTTGCCATAAAAGTTTCTTACTCCGATTATTTTTGTTTATCTGCAAAATAAAGTTTGCTTAAGTCTTATAAAGGTTAAGAGATATCATTTTTAAAGCCTTGCTGTGACGTGCTGCTTTTGCTTTTGCTTTTGCTTTTGCTTTTGCTTTGCTTTGTCATTAAATTACTATACTCTCTTCAATATATTTTTTATAGTTAGCATACTTGATGTGACTAGTAGTCCCTCAGGCTTGCTATTATAAACTTACCATCTTACTTTTTTATTCTTACAACTGACAGCGGATGTCCGGATGAAAAGCAACATGACTGTCAGTCTGAATGTCGGAACGAAAAAGCAAAAGGATTATCGGAAGAGGGAAAGTACATTTCGGATTAATATCAGACTAAAAAAATAGATTAGCCAAAGCTACGCTTTGACTTTTATAATTAATTATTTTTATCTATTATAGTACTAAGTACTATAATTTTCTACTATTATTGTTATTTACAATAAACCTTAGATGTAGAACAGCTAAGCTTTTAGATAAATAATTTTATTTATCTAAAAACTATTATTTAAATGGCCAGCCAAAAATAATTGGGCTGATTTTCAATACAGTCTCCTTCAGGATAAGAAGGAGTTCTGATTTTTTTTATACATTAGAAAGCTGGACGAAAGGTTTTAGCGACCCGACACAGTCTGTCCCTTTGGTGGGCCAGAAGAAGCGGCAGACTGTCAGTTCAAGCAAAAGGAGGGGACAGTCCGATCAGTCGCTTTCCCGTCTAGGAGACTGACTAACAGTCGCTAAAACAGCTGCTTTTCAGTCTCAGCGCCGGCATGTGCCTTCTGACATTCGGCTAACAGTTAGTCCAGCTCTAAGGATATATTTTTCATATTTATTAATTAACCCCCAAAATTTAATTAGGGGTTAATTAATTTTTATTATAAATTGATTAAACAATATTTAAAGGATCATAATTTGAATTTTATTTAATTTTTGGGATTTTTTAAATAAAATCCAAAATCATTAAATTTTCATCTAAAATGCATTGGATTTTCATTCTTTCGCTTAAGTTTTCTGGATCATTTTTTATTTTCCGGCCTCTTTTAAGGGCCCCCTCTTATAGGAATAAAGGGGATAAAATGAAAAATGTTTACCTCTGCTCTATACAATTTATTACTATTTTGCTTTAAGAGTTATCCAGATAACAAAAATTTTTAGATTTAAAAAATCTAACCTAAGAAAGGTGAATGACAATCATTCACCAAAAATAAATAATTGCGGTTAGCGTGTTACTAATGAAAAATGAAAATCTGGGGCGGAAGGATTCGAACCTACGAATGGCGGTGTCAAAAACCGCTGCCTTGCCACTTGGCGACGCCCCATTTAAAAAAATATAATATATAAATCATATAATATCAGTAGAAAAAATATTTGTCAATCCTTAAATTCAGCTCAGTTCACCTTAATTAAGGTGGCTAATTTGATTTAAAAATAAGTATATTCTTGTATTACACTAATTGAGTTATAAAAAACATTTTTTATAACTATACCTAAAGTTTTAAAGCATTATTTATTATTTAAATAAATAATGCTAGATGAGCTTAAAAAAAATAAATAACTAACTATCTTTATCTCAAATTATTTTTTAATTTGAGATAATTAAGTAAAAAATGTCGGAGAGAGAGGGATTCGAACCCTCGGTACAAAAATTAGTACAACGGATTAGCAATCAGCCGCTTTCGACCACTCAGCCATCTCTCCTTTTCTATATTAAAATTATTTTAATATAGAAAATTTGTAATTTCCACTCTTTTAATTTTCATTATATTTTAATTAATCTGGCTTACTAACTGGGGTTTACATTCAGACATCCCAAGCAAATGTCGGGAAGCCTGAATTTCGGACTGATAGTCGCTGATGGCATTCCAGCTGCTTTTTTGCCTGCCTTAGAGCTGAAAAGCAGCGCGATTTTCAGTCCGAAATTTGGGATGCCTGAAAAAGCTCCTGTTTCAGCGCCGGCATGTGCCTTCTGACATCTGGCTGTACTGCCAATCAGCCAGCCCAGTTAATTTTTATTAAAAGGACAGGGCTAAAATTTATAGCTGGGCTGACTAAGTGTTTTAGCGGGCTGACTGACTTTGCACTCCCAAAGAAGAACTTGACGGTGCCAGGCAGCTACTTTTCAGTCCAGCCGGATGTCGGACAGTTGGCGTTACTTTTCAGTCGGACATTTGGACAGTCACTTTTCAGTCAGATTGTCACATGTCGGCGGCTGACTGTCAGTCCTGGCTGAAAAGCAGCTGGAATGCCATCAGCGCCTATTCCTTTTTCAGGCAACCGGGCGAATGTCCTGATGACCCGCCGGCATCCGGGCGATGACCCGCCGCTATGACACTCCAGTTATTTTAGAAAGTGTTATATTTAAAGCCTAAATATAACTATATTAACATTATTTTAGTTGAAATTACAGTATACGTTGCTCAATTCTTTCTAAACTAAGTTCAATTTCTTGTAAGCAAAGTTTGCTTAATTTTTTATAATCTAAAGGTTTATTTTTTAAAAATAATTTTAATTCTTCAATTGTATTAAGATTAAAACGCTTTAAGCATGTATAAGAACGTAAAGAAAGGTTTAGTATACTGAGATTCAAATCATTTAAATTATCAGAATTATACGGTCTTCCTAAAGGTTTGATAACTATATTTTTTTTTAAAAAACGTTTAGAGTCAGTTGCTTCTGGATTATTAATTTCTGAGGAAATTTCTTTTTTCATAAGTGGCTGAACTGGGTTGTCCCAGGCACGCAACCTGTCAGATACAACAAGCGGATGACCCGTTGATTTATCATTTTTTAAATAAAAATCTTTTAATTTTGGAGACATATAAGTAGATAAAAAAGATGTTTCATTTAATGATAATAAATCTGATAATGTTGTAGATAAAGTTTGATCTGTTAATGTTGAAGATATATTATTTTGTTTTATTTTTTTAAAAAAATAGTTTTTCTTAATTTCTTTATTTTCATTAGGGGCCTGACTCATTTTCAATGCAGTTGGAACTGCTGGCGGCTGGAAAGGAACGCCTGGCTGAAAAGGAACGCCTGTTCCTTTTACAGTCGAGGCATTCGCTAGGCGTAATATGTCTCTTTTACTATTTAATGTAATTGGCAAATCTCCTAAGTTCGAAGTATTTCTAGGCCCATATTGTAATGAATTTAAAATTAAAGGATTAATCATAAAGGAATTAATTTTATTAAGTTTTGAAAAAAGTTTTACTAAATTCTTAAAACCTTGATATATTGCATCACGCGGGTGCATACTACCATTAGTCCAAATTTCAAAAATAATATTATGTTTAATTGTTTCTTTTTTTGAAATATTTATTTCACGTTTTATTTCTAATATATTTTCTAGATAATTAGAATTTTTATTTCCCCCCGGTACTACATTCACAATTGGTGTCGGACTCATTTCCAATCCAGTCCAGCTAGTTGATAAGTTCTGTGAGTGCTCGGAACGTTTTGAAGAAAAATCGACTAAGCCTGTTTTTTCTTCTGAAATACTTGCTGACTGGCAGTCAGTATTTCTGACAATGTCAAAAAGTTCAAGAGTTTCAGATGAATTATCAAACTTTTTTTGTGTTGTTTTAAAATCGTTAACTTCGATAATATAATTTACTTTAGTCACAGGATTAAATATCGCATCAATGGTTAAAGAATTAGAATTTGAAAAAACAGAACTAGCCTTATAGGCATGAATTAAATCAGAACGTTCATAAGAATTATTTCTATTACTTTCAGAACTTTTTTTCTTTAGTTTATTTTCATGTCTAGATGATAGACTCAAAATAAAATTTCTTTTTAAATTTTTTTTTCTTAAATTAATTGCAGGATATTTTTTACTATTGATTTTAGTTAAATAGGCTATTGCTAAGAGTTTTTTTTTTCTTTTTTGCATTTCTATAAGTTTAGGTTCTTCTAAAGAAAAATTATCATTTTTTTTAATTTTTAATAATTTAGCAGTTGGCGTCTGTAAATAAGGTATCCAAGGACTTGATCCTTCAAAAATTGGCTGACTGGCTAGCAGTCCTGCGGATGTTGGAACTGGAAAGGCACGCGGCTGTCCTGGCTGAAAAGGAACGCCTGGGATATTTGTTCCACTATTAAGATCAACTTTTTGTGGGGAGTTTTTAGATGCTGTAGGTAATTCAAAATGACTAGTACGAAAAGATTGAATTTTGCTGTTTTTTGTTAGGCGAATGCCTCGAAGGGCCATACCGATTGACTGGTAGTCCAGTCCAGAGATTAACATTTTAATATATAAATTTGAAGATTTTAATCCAATTTGTTTTAATTTTTTAAAAATTAAGCGTCTTTTTTTTAGATGTAAATTAAAAATACTATTATAATCATTTAATTTTTTTTGGCTGGCTGTTTTAATTTCTTTTGGACTGTATTGAAAATGAGTCAGGGAACCAGTCCCCATGCCTTCGCTGTGAGACAGTTGCTGTTGCGATATAATGTCTTTATTTTTATTATATGTATGACTATTTTGATTATAATTTTTGCTAGCTGTAGAAAGCCATTTATTACTATATTGTATTACAAATTTCATATTTAAAAACCCGTCATCAGCTAAAGTAGCAATATACTGGTCAGGATCAACACATTGTATGAAAGGCGGTAAACGTAAGTCTGACGCATGAATAACACCTGGACCTCTTGCTTTTAAATAGCCGACTTGAGGTTTAATACCAATAGATGAAATGGTCTTTTTAAAAACCACCTCTTTTATATTTAATAAAATATCTAAAACAGAATCTTTAACACCATTAAGGCTTGAATACTCATGACTAGCTCCTTCAATTTCAACAGAAATAATACTTAAACCATAAAGCTCTGATAATAAAGTGCGGCGAAGTGCGTTTGCTATTGTTATACTCTGGCTAGGTTCAAAAGGACCTAAATGAAAACATCCATAGAAACTTCTATTGTTTTCAATCTTCGATTCTTTACATGAAATAAAAAATTGACTCATAATTTTCTTTTTTTAACATAATAAATGTTTTATTTTGCTGACTGACTGCTGACATCCCAAGCGGATGTCCTGATGCCTGGCGGTTCATCGCCTGCCGGATCATCGCCCGAAATGTCTGAAATATCTGAATGTCGGTCCCGACATAGACTGTCCCTTTAGGGGTTTGAAGAAGCGGACTGCGTGCCTTTTCAGTCGGCTGGAAAGGAATAAGGCAGCCGCCTGGCTGAAAAAGAAACACCGGCTGTCAGGACTGTGCCTTTCTTTTTGCCCGGCTGTCTCCCCAAAGGGAGGGACGGACACGTTCGAGCCTAGGGGACTGACTGACAGTCAGGCGTACCTTTACAGTCAGGACAGTCGCTTTTCTAAAACACTCAGTCCCAGCACCGACATCCGGTTGGACTACCAGTCAGTCAGCCCAGTCCTAAAGGCCCCCCAATATTAAAAAAATGTGTATTATACTTTTTAAGTATGCTATATAAATTTATTAAAAAAAGAGAGTTCTTGAAGTGAAGCAAAGCAAAACAATCAGGAATAAATAACTACACTAATTTTTTTTTTAATATATAGCTGACAGACTTCCTGCTTAAAGGGGGACTGCATTAAAAATGTAGTCAACAAAAAGTTAATTTTCTGTTGTTTAGTTTTTAGTTATACTATGAAAGACTCCTTATATATTTATTTTTAGTTATATTAAAAACAACCTCTTTTAATATAAATATATTATTTAAATATAAAACTTAACATCAGCTTTTTTGCTAAAGGGGTTGCCAGTCCAGTTCCCCTTAATTAAGGGGCAGAAATTTATAAAACATATTATTATTAAAATATTGTTCTTTAACTCATTTAAAATTCTAGTTTTCTTAACATACTTTTAAAAAATTAAAATTGTGTACTGCCAGTCAGTCAGTCACAATTTTTTTTTACTATTACATTTTTAAATACATAGTTCTAAGTTTTTTAAAAGATAAAAAATGTATTTAAAGCTATAAATGGGTAGCTTTTTTAGTTAATATATTGATAATATAACTTTTTTGGGTTAAGGGCTTAAAAAGAAAAATATTTGCCTGCTACTAGATTTGAACTAGTGACAATCAGCTTATGAAACGGACGCTCTAACCAACTGAGCTAAGCAGGCTTTATTATTTTTTAAAAATAATATAAATAAATACTAACATAATTTTAATAAAAAACAAGAATTTTTTTGAACAGACTGACTGGCAGCCCTAAGATCTTAAAAATGAAGAAAATTTATATAAAAATGTTGGGTTACCTGGGACTCGAACCCAGAACTTATCGGTTAAAAGCCGAGTACTCTACCATTGAGTTAGTAACCCTTAAATCTTAAGAATAGTACTTGATTAAGTATTTTTACTATATACAAATTTTAGTTTTTTTTCAAGATTAAAATTAGATATAAAAATTGTGACTGATTGAAAAAGCGGCTGTCTGACTCGGCATTTTGGCATCCGGCTGAACTGAAAAGCGGACTGCGTGCCTTTTCAGTCGGCTGGAAAGGAATAAGGCAGCCGCCTGGCTGAAAAGGAACACCGGCTGTCCTGTTTCTTTTCCTGACCCCTTTTTTGGAACCGCGTTCCGTTATCAGCGCAATCAGTCAGTCCTGTTCCCCTTTAATAAAGGGTAGAAACTGGCAGCCCAAAAAAAAATTCTTTAAATTGTAAGCTATTATATTTGAGTAATATATGTATAAATCATAAAAAAAAATTAAGAAAATTTTATATGATTTATACATATAAAGTTAAATCAAACTAACAAAAATAAAACTAGGGTTTTTGTTAATTATAGATTTCCACCGCGAAATGATAATAAAACAACAACTAAAGGACCTGCTGCCACTACAAGAAGTAATGATGCAAGTTGTAGAACCACTTCTAAATTCATAATAAATTGATATCGTTAATTTTTAAAAAAATAATTGAAAAGTGAAAAAAAATAATTAAGGTTTTTATTGTATGTATTATATATATATTCTATATAATATCTTAAATTTTAAGCGGTTAAGGACAGGACTGGATTGATAGTCAAAAGTTTGACCAGAGGACGTAGTCCGAAGCAGTATTTAATAATACTACTTCAAAAATTAATTAAATACTACGTTTTTTAGGAGGTCTACAACCATTATGAGGAATCCCTGTTTTTTCGCGTATAACATTAACTTTAATTCCTGCTTTAAAAATTTCACGTATAGCACTTTCACGTCCTTGGCCAGGCCCTGTTACTAACACTTTTGCTTCACGCATTGAAAAATCACGCGATTTTTTAGCAGCTGTTTCTGCTGCTTTTTTGGCAGCAAAACCAGTTGATTTACGTTTTCCTTTAAAGCCACAAGCCCCAGAAGAACTCCAACATAATACTTCGCCTCGAATATTAGTTATTGTTACTATTGTATTGTGATGACCAGCTTGGATATGTACAATTCCACGGTAAATACGTTTTTTTGTTTTTTGTGTTGAAAGTTTTTTTATTTGTCTAGCCATTTTTTAATATAGAAAATACTTTATTTTACTGTTAGCACATAAAAGATTATTGCATCTTGCTTTTTTTTTATCTTTAATACATGAGCTTTGATTAATTTTTTTAATCAAATTACTAATTAACTATTTATAGTTAAAAATCGAAGACTTTAAATTAGCATGCGCTACTCCGTACGTTTATTTCGATATACATCCGTCTTTGACGGAACCTTAAAGGCGGGTTTACATAAAAACTCAATCTAGTCTAAATATTTTTCAAATCACGGTAACAAAGCTAAAAAAATATTAATATTAGTATATTAGAACTAATAAATCTTAATCTTAAATGGGTCGAGTCGGATTCGAACCAACGTAGGTGTAACCAGTGAATTTACAATCCACCCCCATTAACCACTCGGGCATCGACCCACCATTTTATAATTTTAACAAAAAAAAATTACTTATATACTAATGATTTTATTATTATAATACTAAAAAATCAATAGTAAATTGATAATATATTTTTTTAAAAATAAAAATTTGGGCTCATTTTCAATGCAGTTCTGGCCGCATGTTCCCGATGTCTAAAGGGACATGTCAGATGGCTGTTCCCTTTTTTTATGAAACAACAGCAACGGTGCTAAATAGATTTAAAATTATTAACTCAATATTAATTAATATTGAGTTAATAATTTTAAATTAAAACAACCATACTATCGATATTTAAACTTATAAATTTATCTGAAAACAGAGTATATATCTACTACTTCCAAGATACTTTTTATAAAATATTAATTAAAAGAGTTCCTAAAGCAATTTAGCATCTTTTAAAATCATTATAAACTAGTGCAAATATTAAAAATTTTTTACAACACTTACATTAAAATATAATTTTTAAACCCTTTCAGAAAAGAGGGGACTATTTATTATTTATTTTTTTTTTAACACTTAGTTAGATGAAACCTTATTAAAAGAGTCTATGCCGACCAAGTAAAATTTATAAATAATTTTTTTATTTAATTTTTTATTTTTTAATATTTTTTATATTGCTTCTGAGTGTTCTAGCAACAGCCAGTTAAACTGGACTAACTGACTGGCAGTCCAGTCGCTGATGGCATTCCAGCTGCTTTTCAGTCACTCAGATCTCCTGTCTTTAAGGACAGAACAGCGAATAAAAATTATTGTTTTTATTAAATTTAATTGCTTTTTGCTTTTTCCTTTATCCTTTTTTAGTATATTTTATATTTTGCATGGTCTATCTGCTGATACACAACAAATAAATGGAGCACACACGCACAAATAAAAAATAAGTTTAATAAGATGTCAATTTTAAAAAATTGAAAATCTTAAATTTACAATTTTTTAAAAGTGTACATATTTTTAACTAATAATATAAAAAAGGTTTTATCCTGTTAAAAGATTGACATAATACTTAGAGAAAGTTGAAATTGACTTTTTAGATTTAAAAAGTATTAATTTTATAAGATAAAGCAATTATAAATTTTTAAAATAGTTATATAAATAACTATTATAGAAATTTAAATTTATACTTAACTTTTATTTAATTTAATTTTGTGAACTAGACTGACTGAAAAGCGACCCGAAACGGACAGCCGGACAGCCGGACAGCCGGACAGCCGGACAGCCGGACAGCCGGACAGCCGGACAGCCGGACAGCCGGACAGCCGGACAGCCGGACAGCCGGACAGCCGCTAAGACACTTCAGTCAGCCAGACAGTCGCTAAAACATTTCAGCTAGCCGATAAACTGCCAATAACACTCAGAAAACAGAAAAAAGTAGAGTTCAGTTCAATTATTATTATAGGGTCTGGCGGGCTAGCCGAAACCTGTTGGAAGAACATTAACTTAAAGACATTTAACTTTTATTCAACTTTAAATAAACCAATGTCTAAACATAAAGCTTGTAATTCACAAATTAATACTTTAAAAGATTCTGGTGTACCAATAGAAATTTCTTTATTTAAAATTAAATTAGACCAAAGAGTCATTCTTCCAGTCATATCGTCAGATTTTATTGTTAACATTTCTAATAAAGTAAATGCAGCACCATAACCTTCTAGTGCCCATACTTCCATTTCACCTAATCTTTGGCCTCCTTGTTTACTACGTCCACGAAGTGGTTGTTGAGTAACTAAAGAGTAAGGTCCTGTCGATCTAGCATGAATTTTATCGTCTACCATATGTACTAAACGTAACATATAAGCATATCCTACCGTAATAGCTTGATCAAAAGTTTCTCCAGTACGACCATCATATAAACGTATTTTTCCTGGTGAATTTGGATTAAATAACCATTGTTTCCCAGTTTTTAAACGAGCATTGTATAATTTTGAATAAACAAAACTGCGTGAAGCCTCTGCTCCATACATTTCATCAAAAGGAAAAACTTTAAAATTTTCTCCTAAATGTTTTCCAGCTAATCCTAATAAACATTCATAAATTTGTCCCACATTCATACGGGAAGGTACTCCTAAAGGGTTCAAAACCATGTCTAATGGTTTTCCATCTGGTAAAAAAGGCATGTCTTCTATAGGAAGAATTTGTGAAATAATCCCTTTATTACCATGACGACCAGCCATTTTGTCACCAACCTGGATTCTTCTTTTTTCAGCTAAATAAATTTGTATTGAAGAAACATTATTTAACTGTCGTTTAGATGAACCGCTTGACTGTTGGAAGCCTTTTGGACTGACAGCCACAAGAGCCTGTCGGGTCGAAAATTTGGAAGATAACGCCGTTTTTGATTCTAAGGGCATGGGCGAAATTGTCCCGTAGCCGGTTCTGGATTGGACGTCAGTTAGATTGTTATTAATTATTGAGAACGATCTAAATTTTTGGATTTTAAATACTAGTTTATTTTTTTTTTTAGATCCAGTCGAATCTATTGATTTTTGTTTGGCTGAAAGTCCATTTATTTGACGATTTTGATCTGACAGGCTACCGGACTGGCAGTCAGTTCCAAAATTTTTTAGAAAATATAAATTATCTGATGTCACTTCTCGAGAGTCTGTTGCTTGATCAGTAGTGTTTAGATTTATTTGGACTGGCAGCCGGTCTACGTATTTATTTTCAGGCATAGGGTTCGGAAGTCTATCAGAATAACTATTTATTAAAAAAGAGCCAAAGTGTTCATATAAATGATATTTTGTCATGGCTGACTGATTGCGAGTCCAGTTCGGGACTGGGTTGTCCCAGGCACGCGGGACATAAAAGTTTGTTTTATTATTTAATCGTTTATTCTTTAATTTTTCTTTTAAAATAATTAGTGCAGATTTCTCCTTCCTCCAAGAAAATAGTTTAAACTTATTATGACCTATAATAAATTTGTTTTGACTAGATAAATCAATTAATCCTACTGATTGTTCATGTTTATTAGAATATAATTTAAAAAACGAATTGTTTTTATTAAAACAAGGAGATATTTGTAATTTTTTTAAAACATGAGAAGTACCAGGAAAGTACATACCGGTCTGGCTATCAATTTCGGACTGGTTGAGAGTCGCATCTTTACGAGGAACTATTTGTCCTAATTTTTTTGAGGACAAAGAAATTTTTGGGCTGACTGACTGCCAGCCCAGTTCAGGGCTGTTGGAGCTGCCCCAAGGTAACTGTTTTGGCTTATCCGTCGCTTCACTCTTTTCAAGGAAATTTGATTTAGAAAATTTTAAAGATTTAATTAGGCTCTTACCTGTTTCTGATCCGACCCTTGAACCCTTAACCATATTTTTAGATTCGTTTAAAATAAAAGAGCTGCTGGCTGGACCTGACAGCCAGTCGTTACGTTTGGTACTCGTTTTAAAAGCAGTCAGTTTAGCTGCGGTTTTTATAGCACTTTCTTGAGACTTATCTTCACGAATATTAGAAAATCCCTGATCATCTTGTTTTGTGCGCGTGCCTTTTACAGTGGGCTGGACTGCCAGTCGGTTCGAACGTATAGACGAACTCGAAAATATTTGAACTCCAATAACTTTAGCTTTAATTCCTTTAGGTGCTCTTAATGAACTATCACGTATTGGTAAAGCAGTTTTATCTAAAATAGTATAAAGTAATTTTTGATAATTGGATTGGATTTTTTTATTAACTGGTGTAACCTTTCCTACTAAAATGTCTCCTTCCTCAACCCAACTTCCCAGTTTTGCAATTCCAAAATTATTTAAATGTTTAAGAGAACTTTCTTCTACATCTGGTATTTGACGAGTTATTTCTTCTAGACCTAGCTTTGTTTCTCTTAATTCAACTTCATAACGTTCAATATGCACACTTGTATATAAATCATCATAAACTAAACGTTCACTTACTAAAATAGCATCTTCAAAATTATAACCTTCCCAAGGCATATAAGCTATTAAAATATTCTGACCTAAAGCTAATTCACCTCCAACACTTGCTGAACAGTCAGCTAGAAGATCACCACTTTGTACCCATTGTCCATCAAAAACAGAAGGTTTATGAACCAAACATGTATCTTGGTTTGATCTATGATAATCATCTAGTGAATATTCTATAGAAATTAATTTATCTAAATTATTAACAATTTTGGATGCATTCATTTTAACTTTATTTCTCTTTTGTTTTAAAGAAAAATGCTGACTCATTTTCAATGCATTCCCCAAGCTTGATTTTTTAAATAGATAATTAGTTTTATTTTCTAGGCTGACTGACTCGCAGCGCAGTCCCAAACCTAACGAACCGGTCAGCTTCTGACTGGACTGGCAGTCAGTAGTTGCAGCGAGACAGCGGCAACTGCTTCGAGTTATTTTTCCAATAAACTTAGTAAAGGATCCTTTTGCGGAAAAAGCGCCTGAAAATTTGAAAATAGAAACTTCTCTTAATACATGACGAAGGAATTGTCTTTTTTTAAAAAAAATATACATAAATCTTGTCCTTTTTAAATATATAAATTTGTTACATTATTTGCATTATGTGTATTATGTGCTATATCTTGCAGCTGCTTTATATTTAGCAAGATATCCCCTTTTAAATAGATGGGGGACTAGACTAATTGTCTGGCAGTCCAGCCATATGAAAAGGAACACGGACTGGCAGTCGCTGATGGCATTCCAGCTGCTTTTTGAGACATTCAGGCATCCCGGCGATGAAAAAGGAACAGGCATCCGCCGTCAGCCATTCAGGCGATGACCCGCCAGGCATCAGGACATCCGCTTGGGATGTCTGAATGTCAAGCGGGCTTTGTTGGGACGGCGGATGCCTGTTCCTTTTTCATCCTGACCCCAGCCAGTCATTCCTTACATCCAGAGCCACAGTCTTTAAAAATATCTATCTTACTTTCGAAGAGTTGTTACTATAATTTTTTCCGCACTCACATAAGTAACAACTCCACTAAATTTTGCTTGAATTACATGTCCAGAATCGCTAACAGCTCTAGGTTCTAAACCAGTACCTACAATAGGTCGTTCTGGTCGTATTAATGGAACAGCTTGACGTTGCATATTTGAACCCATTAATGCTCTATTTGCATCATCATGCTCTAAAAAAGGAATTAATGAAGTAGCTATGGAAATCATTTGTATTGGTGAAACGCCAATATACTCAACTTTATTTCTATGAATTTTTGTAAAATTTTCTCCTATTCGAACAGGAATGTTAGTGTCAGGTAAAAAACCAATAGGTGTAACTAAAAGATCGGCGGCTGCGAGTTTTATTTTTTCTTCGTGATCTGCTGATAAAAAGTACATTCCAGAAGTTTTTAAAACAATACCTTTATATACTTTATAAAACGGACTTTCAAGCATTCCTAAAGGATTTACTCGTGCATAAGCAGTCATTGAATTAACTAATCCTGTATTTTTACCTTCTGGCGTTTCAATAGGACAAATTCGTCCATAGTGTGTTGGGTGAATCCCACGAATAGCTAGAGTAGCTGTATCACGCGTAACTCCTCCTGGACCCATTGAACTTAAGCGTCTTTTATGTGTAATTTCCGCTAAAGGGTTTATTTGATCCATAAACTGTGAAAGAGGGCTTGTTCCAAAAAATTCTCTTATAGCACTGTTAAAAGCTTTATTATTAATTAAACTACTAATTGTTAACGTTTTTATTTTGGGGGCTGCATTGGAAATGAGTTTGGTTTTGCTTCTAGGATTATCTATCTTTTGATTAAGCTGGCTGTCAAGTTTAGTCAAAATTGGCTGGCTGTCAATATTTCTCTTTAAAGTATGCATTCCTATTATTTCATTCTGAGGATTACTTTTTTTTAATAGACTAGACTGGGAATCAGCATTGCTTGTTTTAAATTTTTCTCTCGCAGATAATACAAAAAATTGTATTGAAGTTTTATTAATTTTGTCTCTAATTATCTTCTCTAAACGAACAATTGCAATTCCAATTTGAATTTGAATTAATTCTCCAGAAGTTCTTACTCTTCTATTTTTTAAATGATCAATATCATCTAAATTTTTTAAACCTTTTTCAACTTTTATTAAATAGTCAGTAGCGTAAAGTAAGTCTTGAGCAGTTAAAATTAATTGTCTTTCATCAATTTTTAAACCTAATTTTCTATTAAATGCTGAACGACCTTGCTTTCCTAAATCATATGAACGTGGATTCATAAATTTGCTAAACAACCATTTTCTACCCTGTTCACTTAATAATTTTGATGCCGGGTCGAGACCCCCTATACTTCCGTTAGAGGGAATGCCTGCAAGTCCGACTGACTCATTTTCAATGTAGTCCAATGCATTATTAAATGAAGGGATTGGCTCTCTCATTTTCAATCCAGTCAGTATAACTTTTTTGTCTCTTTTTTTAAATTCTTTAGTAGAAAAAGAATTAACATTAGAAGATGGTTCAAAATTAATATTAGTTGAGGCACTAATAGGAATTGCCTTGGAAGTACTTATAGAACTTTTTCTGTCATATATTTTACGCCCAGCGGCCTTTGGACTGGACTGCCAGTCATTCGAACTTTGAATAGGGGTAGAGTTCCCTTTTAAGGGGGCTATGTTTGTATTATTTATATAATTTTTTTTTTGTAATAAAAGAAAAATCTCTTTCCAAGCAGAAGGGGGATTTTTTACATAAGCATAAGTATTTTTTTGGCCTGACTGATTGGCAGTCCAGTCCAGTCCTAGGGCGTAATCTCTAGGAGCCTTAGCTCCTAAAGTAGAACTATACTCAATTTGTTTTTTTGTATCTGAAGTTTGGGACTGGCAATCCCAGTCGCAGGCTAAATTTTGAATTAAACGATTAGGTTCTAAAATAGAATTAAAAATGACACGTTCACTAAGTCCCATAGCAATTAAAAACCAAAATATAGGAATTTTTGGACCCTTTTTTGTTTGGGCCCAAATATTTTTATCTTTGTCAATTTCTAATCTAAGCCAAGTTCCTCGCAAACAAATCAAATCTGCATAATAACGTTTATAACTGGTTTCTGCTTTTTGACTCCATTTTTGACTAAATGTTTCATGTAGTTTTTCTTGATAATAAATTCCAGGACTTCGAATAATTTGATTAACAATTACCCTAGCTGCACCATTTAAAATAAAATGGCCACGTTTTGTCATTATTGGTAAATTTCCTATATAAGCCCATTTTAATCGAATTAACTTTGATTTTTTATAAGTTAATTGAACAGGTATATATAATTTTGATGTATAACTTTTTGATTTTATGATTGCTTGGCGTGGACTATATTCTGGAATAGTAAGTTTATAATATTCAGGATAAAAATATAATTCAATATCTTTTTTCAATGATGTTATAGGATTTCGTTTTGAAAATTCGTCAATAATACCTTTTTCTAAAAGTTCAAAAAAACTTTTTCTTTGAATTTCTACGAAATCTGAAATAAAATAGCGTGGATTTATCATATATGATGGATTTTGACTGTCAATCCCGTCTTTAGACGGGCAGATTACTTCTTTTTATTTTTACATATGCAGAAAAAAGTGACTGGCTGGACTGCCAGCTCCTTAGACAGCAAAACGCTGTTAAGTTTTTAAGCTCGTCTAAAGGCCCCTATAAGCTGCAAATGCGGGATTGCTTTTGCATAAAAGGGCCTTTAGGCCGATGCTGTTCTACTTACTAATGGAGTCACGCTGCTGACTTAAAGAAGTTAAAACTAATAATTTTTTTAGTGCTACCCTAAAAATAAAACAGGCTCACAGTCTGAAAAGTGGCTGTCTGGTACCGCGTTCCTTTCCCAGTCCCCCTTGAGGTGCGACTGTCAACTACTAGGGCAAAGAATAAAAAACTTAGATATATTTATTACTATAGAGGGACTGCACTGGCGCAATTTATTTAAAAAAATATCTCTTGAAAAATGTTTTTTTAAGGACAAATTACAATATTTATTTTTTTTTGCTGACTGACAGTCAGTCCCAGTCTGAAGCACTTTAGACATGAGTCAGCCCTTTTTAATTAAAAAGCTACTTTGCATTAATCTTTAACTAAAATAATAATAATACTATAATAAGAAAGATAAAAGTCATAGTAATAAATATGTTAAATTTAATAAAAAACTACACTTCTAAGTTAAAAAATTAATATTATTACATATTAAATTACAAATTAAAGATTGGTAAAAGATATTTATTGCATAATAAATAAGTTTTTATTAATCTTTTATCTATTAAAGATTATATTAAATTTTTTATTTTTTATTCTTTAAATATTTCAAAACTAAAGTTATAACAATATAATTGTTTTTCAAACATAGTTTAAGTATAATAATTTAAAATATTTTAAAATATTTTAAAATATTTAAATATCTTTAATGGATTTGCTTTTTTATTTTCTTTTTTAATCCCCCCCCCCTTACGGGTCCGACAAAGACGGTTTAGCATAATTAAAGCTTAAATGGATATAAAGGAAAATTAAGACTAAAAATGATACCCCCATACTTTAAAGCGCGGGATATATTATAAACAAATATTATTATTATTATTAGTATGGGAAAGCTATAAAATTATTCATTTTATATCTTTAGTACTAAAAATTTTTCCTGGACTGACTGACTGCACTGATGGCATTCCAGCTGCTAAAACACTCAGTTCAGCCGCATGTCGGTGGCTAAAATACTCAGTCAGTCGATAAGTAAAATATAAACAGGAAATACCCACTATTTAGTAACTATTTTAACAAAATATAATTCTTACCGAAAGAACATAAACTATATTTTTTTCTTTATTTAAACTTATTCTAATGCATTCTAGTCCATATGACAACAAGAAAATCAGCAGAAGTTATTACATACCCAATTTTTACAGTTCGTTGGTTATCTATCCACGCTTTAGCAGTTCCAACAATTTTCTTTTTAGGTTCTATTACTGCTATGCAGTTTATTCAACGTTAATTTTTTAGCCTATATTTAGAGTTTTTGCTCCTCTTTAGGGGCAAATTGACAAGCTTAGGAAGTATTTATTCTAATATTTTCAAAGTAAGATTATGTCTTTTTCACTAGATTCTCCCTCGGACATCCGGCTGTTGAGGTTTAGCTAATAACGATACAAACTTTCTTTTTGTATTTTAAAAAGGCTATGCTGACCATAAGTCAGAATTCAGTCTTCTAATGGTTCTGAAGCTATCTACTATAGTTATATATAGCAGTGATAAGCTATAATCTATTTGCTAAAAAAAAATATACGTTATTATATATTTTCGGACTGTCAGTCCTTAAAAAAATAAGATTTTAACTTAAAAAGCATATTCGTTGTTTTTTATCCAATTTTTAAGATAAAAAACTTAAAGATATAAGGCGTCTTTTTTTAAAGCATTGAAAAGTGTTTTTAAATAAGCCTATCCTGTAAGTAAATTACAGTTCTACTTCAGCATTATATCCTTTTATCCCCGCTTTAATTTAAGGAGGAAGCCAGTCACTGGCTGACATTGCATTTTTTCTTTAAAGACAAAACAATGGCGGATAAAAAAGCTGCTGGAAGCAAGAATCAATAAGTAAAAAAAAATTTAAGGCTAGAGTTTTAGTTCATTAGTAATATAGACTAAAGTTTTTATTTTTTTGAACATGCAATGCAATAGAGCTTGGTCAGCCGACTGACTGGCAGTTCAGCCACATATCGGGACTGGACTGCCAGTCAGTCCGCTTTTCAGTCAAGGAACAACCTGTGGCTGTGTCTGTTCTGTCAGTTGTGCTATAAAAACAAATGTTAATTACTTAAATCAATTACTCGCAGGGGTATGAGTTTTTATAATTACATGGAAACATTAGCCAATCGCTGTAGCATATAATAAAAGAGTATAAAAGATTAAAAAAATATACTTTCCATCTATCATAGCTTTTTTTCTTAAAAAATAAATAATTTTTAAAAAATTTATCTAGACCTTTTTTCCAACATTTCTCGTTTTATGGCAAGACCAAATCCAAATAAACAAGTAGTAGAATTAAACCGTACTAGTCTTTACTGGGGGCTTTTATTAATTTTTGTATTAGCTGTTTTATTTTCAAGTTATATTTTTAACTAATAATGTATCTAGACTACATTACTCTTCTAACAGTTAGCTAATGAAGTAAAAATAATTTAATTAAATCTGAATGCTTTTTCTTGGTAGGAATATAGCCAAGAAAAAGCATTTTTTCTTTTTGTAACAGCCAGCTCTATTTTTTTTTTAATTTAGAACTGTCATAACAGCCAGGTAGCCATTAGAACACTGAAGTTTGATCCTTTTAATTTTATTTAAACTATATGCCCTCTAACACATAGCTCAGGGTCAGCTAATTTTTTACAGTTTTGAAATTCTTGCTGTAAAAATATAATATTATTAAATATAACAAAATTCTTAAATGTGCACTCAATTTAGATGCATTAAAATTTTTTTTCCGGACATCCGGCTGACTGAATGGAAGTCCAGTCGCTTGTCGGACAGTCGCTTTTCAGTTCAGTGCAGTACGTACCTCTTAAAAGAGGCTAAAAAGTAATACTAAAATTATAAACGTTTAATGATTTCTATTAACATGGACAGAAAGTATAAGGGTTGTTAAATTAACAATAATTGAAATTCTTTAATTATTGGCTACTGGACTGACTGCCAGCCACATGTTGGTGTCAAGCAAAAAGGAAGGTACAGCCCCTGACTACCGGCGTTTCTTTTCGGACAGTCGCTTTGTTTTTCAGCCGGCATTCCTTTTTAGCCGGACAGCCCTACTTTTCAGCCAGTCAGTTCCCATAAGGCTCTTTTATATATAAAATCACACAGTTAGCTCTTAGTCCAAAAAAAGAACAGTTTTTATAAATTTAATAATATTAAACACTTAATATTATATACTCCACGACCTGGTCTGACTGGCAGTCTAGTTAGTCAGCCCCAGCCCCGATTGTGAGTCACTTGTCGGCGGCTGGAAGCCAGTCCCTATTCCTTTTTCAGGCAGCCAGACATTCGCTTGAAATATCATCTCAGGTCAGTCAGTCCAAACTTCTTGAGGTTACAAAATAGGTCATACCCTTTCTCCATAAACTTTGATAGCTACTGTCTGAAAAGGTGAACTACAAAAAATTACATGCAGCAGTTCTGCAGTAACCATTGAATATTGTTTGTAACATCTACATAAAAAAGCCAAACATTCAAACATTCAAACATTCAAACATTCAAACATTAAAACATTCAAACATTCAAATTAAATTATTTTTTAATTTTTATAGAAGATGCCTTTAAAATGATTTTGATTTTTATCTTAAACTATACTGCATCAAAGACAGCATCGGATGTCCGGAAAAAAATATATCAAGTGAAACTTTAAACAATGGAAGTGTTATTTCTCCATATTATTTTTTATTTAATAAATAATTAAATAAAGATTATATTTTAATATATTAATACATCTGACCAGACCCCTTCCGCGTTTAAAAACAAGGAACAGTCGCTTGGTTTTTGATATACCTAAATTTAATATCTATTTTTTAGCTGACTGCGTGCCTGGGACAACCCAGTCAAATAAAATTAAAAGAATTTGGCGATCTTTAAAAAGGGTTTTTTACGTTTAATTTTATAATTAAATTATATTGATGTTCCCCCACTAAGGGAAGGGACTACCTGTCCAGCAGAAAAAAGCTTTATTGTAGTATCATTCTAACATAGTAGCTTGCTTTAGTTGGAACTGCCAATCAATCAATTTATTAAATTAAGCTAAATTTTTTCTCTAAATAAAATTTTTTATTTAGGGTTTATTAATCCTTTTGACTTTTTGAATTTTTAATATTATGGTAGAACCTTTATTATCTGGTATCGTTTTAGGATTAGTACCAATTACAATTGCCGGCCTATTTGTTACAGCATATTTACAATATCGTCGTGGTGATTTAGCTACTTTTTAATTAAAAATATTAATTGAATTATTCATAAATAATTCAATTAATACTGTTTTTATTTTTATTCTTATTCTTAATATTTTTTTTTTATTATTAAGAATAATATTTGTGAACTTTAATAGTTTATTTTCTTCTGGACTACCAGTCCCAGACAGATATCCCCCTTTAAATACATAGGGGATTATCAAAAAGTTAATAAATTCTAGTGCAAGTAAACCTCTATTGAATTGTCAATTAAAATTAAATGGTCTACACAACATCTATGGCATGTTTTAAGCGATTAGATACTTAATTTTAACATTGCTATTGGAAAACATGTGACCTATTATTTGACATTTTTCTCCTAAGTAGTTTTATACCACTAATGATTTTATAAAGTCATTAGTGGTATAAACTATTATAAATTTTCCTAGTTTTTTGGATTCTATTAGGAGGAGTATCATTAGAAAAGGTTATAGCACTTTTTAAATAAAGGTTCAAAAAGAAGCCTATCTTTTATTTTAAAATTTTTTAAAACTTTCTCTTTCTTTATTAAGGGTCCCTGACATCAAGACATCCCCAGAAGAGGTTATCCGATAGGTCCCTAAAAGGCCAACCGGCGTTTTGCTGTCTAAGAAACTACGGATAGGTTAAAATCAAAAAAGACAAAGTAAAAAAGGCTTACTTAATTATTTAATTTTTATGGGACAAAAAGTACATCCTTTAGGTTTTCGTGTAGGTATTACAAAAAAGCATCAATCACAATGGTTTGCAAGATTTAATAAATATAAATACTCTCAAAGTATTTTAGAAGATCGCATGATTCGTGATACATTAAGTAAATTATTTCCAGAGTTATTAAATCCAATTTTAAATAATTCAAAAAAAACTGGTTCAGCCAATGCAAGTAGTTCAAAAAAACGTGAAAGCCCCGACGAAATTTCAATTACACCAAGAATTACTCAAATTAAAATAGAAAGAGGTTTAATTCCTTATGAAATAGGTATTCAAATACATGCAGAAAATTGCGAACTACTTAAATCATCTATTGATAATTTAAAAGTAAAACGTGAGTTAATTGTTAAATTACAAAAAACGCGTCGTTATTTATTAAATTTAAAACTTAAACTTAAAGATTTAACAAATAATAACCAAAATGGACTGACAGTTCATCTAAATAATGCAGAACAAGAAACTAAATCAAGTTCAAGTTTTACTTCGGAAGTTAGCTCGGAAAATAGAACTCGCCTGTCAGTCGGGAACAACTCACGATTAAAAACATCAAAAAATAAAGAACGTGCTACAGGTAGTTCGAAAGGAAATAGCTTTGATAAAAAAAATAAAAGTTCATTTGAAAGCTCTTTTAAATTTAGACCAAAATTAACTAAACAAGAATTAAGACGTCAAAGATTAATAAAAAAACGTTTAAAAAAACGTCAATCTATTCGTCGTCGTTACCGCCAGTTAATTTTAAAAGGTCTTTTTATTAAAAAAACTGGAAATAAAATTATTCAAACATTATCATTAAAAACAAAAAAATTTGGTAGTCAGCCAACTTATAAAACTTTAAGAGGAAAAGTTGTAACTAATTCATCTAGCAAAGGACTAGTAAAAATTAAAAAAAATACTTTTAATTCGCGAATTAAAAAAAAATTTGTAACTCTTTTTATTCAAAAAATGAATAAAAAATTTTTATCACATTTAAAACAATTATTACTAAATTATGGATTATCTCATTCATCAGGTATTTCTAATGTTTCTTTTAAATCTCTAGGCTATAGTAAGCAATGGAATTTAAACAGACTAAATGCATTAAAAAACCAACCTATTTATAAATTAAACAGAATGATTATTGTTTTAGAACAAAAATTATTAATAAAACTAGAATCACTTAGAAAAGAATTTATTGCTTTTGGATCAATTTCAGCAAAAAGTTCTGAAAGTTTAGGTTATTTCCAAATTCTTAATTTTTTAAAAAATTTAAAAGAATTAGTTAATAAATTAAAACGTGAACAAAAACTTCAATTTTCAATTACAAAAAATAGTATGAAAGTCATTTCTAGTTCTTCAAATGGAGCTCGTAGTTCTGAAACAGGACTGCCAGGCCGAGCACTATCTTTATCAAATAGTAACAATAAATTAAAATTTGGGTCAGGAACAGAAGCGTTTGTCGGGTCAAACTCTAGTGCTTATATTTCATTAGCTGAAACAGTTTTTCAAAAAAAATTAAATAATATTGAAGACGAATGTCGCAAAGTTAAATTAATTGAGTTTATTAAAGATATTGTAAAGAAACATCGTACTGAAAATATTTATTTTTATTTATCAACTATGTCAGATGCTAGAAAAGATTTAAAAAAAATTAAACAATTTACAAAACGTCATGCAAACTTTTTATTTGGATTAAATTTAAATAAATTTGGACTCGCTCCCAATGCAGTTCCAGCACAAAACTTAGGAGACGACCATTCAAAAGAATCTAAAACAATAATTTTACAGGAAAAAATTAATGAACGCGTAAGTAAAATTTTAGAAAAATCATCTAAAAAAACTAATTTTGAAAAAACATTACAAGACATTTTTTTAGAACAAATTGAAAAACAAAGAACTATGTGTTTAGAAAACTTACAATTAACACCAAAAATTTCTATTAAATTCTACGCCGTTAATAAAAAAACTTTAGAACAAAAAGCTTCTATTGTTTCTGAATCTGTTGTAGATGCACTAGAAAAACGTAAAGCTTTCCGAAAAGCAATTAAAGATGCTAAAGAAACTTTAATGCGAACACCTGGAGTTAAAGGTGTTAAAATTCAAGTTGCTGGACGATTAAATGGTGCTGAAATTGCACGTACAGAATGGGTGCGCGCAGGTCGTGTACCTTTACAAACTCTACGCGCTAATTTAGATTATTCATATAGAACAGCTAATACAATTTATGGTATTATTGGTGTTAGAGTTTGGATTTTTAAAGGATATGCTAAATTAATTACAAAATAAATTAGATCGTCCCTTTCCCTTTCCTGTCATCCGCATCTCGGACTGACAGTCGGCTGTTCCTTCCTTTTCCAGAACTGCACTAAAACAGCCGCTGACTCACTCAGTCAACGGCTGTCCCGGTTGTTCTGTTCCTTTTAGCAGGCAGTCATTCGCTGATGGCATTCCAGCTGCTTTTTGCTGGGACCTGTCGCGTGCTTGCTGTTAGAGCCCTTTGGGCAGATGTGCTTAGTTGGTCATAGTAATTTAATACATCAATTTCGATGTTTATAAAAGAATGCCACGTCGTCCTTTAACAAAAAAAAGAACATTATTGCCTGATCCGATTTATAATAGTATTTCGGTACATATGTTAATTAACCGAGTTTTAAAAAGTGGAAAAAAATCAGTAGCTTATAGAATTGTATATAACGCTTTAAAAGAAATTGGAGATAATACTGGTAAAAATCCGGTTGAAGTATTTGAAAAAGCTTTAGATAATGTTACTCCGCGCGTTGAAGTAAAACCACGTCGTAAAGCTGGAGCTATTCAAATGGTTCCTCGAGTTTTACGTACAGGAGATCGATCAAAAGCTTCTGCTCTTCGTTGGGTATTAGAAGCTTGTAATAAACGTTCAGGACAACCAATGGTTAATAAGTTAAAAAATGAAATAATTGAAGCTTATAAAAAAACAGGTTATGCAATTAGAAAAAAAGATGAATTACATAAACTTGCAATAGCTAATGCAATGTATGCAAGAAAACCTCAATCAGTAATTAATGCAATTAATCAATTAACTCCTTAATTTTTTTGGCTGAACCTTTCCATTGGAAAGCTGTTCCACAGTCTACAAGGCTATTTTTGAAAAGTGGTTATATATAAGGTAAGCAGAATTGGCCTAATTTACGTACTGGCTGGCTGGAACTGACAGCGCACCGCGTTCCTTTTCCAGCGAATGTCGGACTGAAAGTCGCTTTTCTTTTCGCCTGCCTTAGGGCTGAAAAACAATCCGACTGACAATAGCGTTGCTGGGCCCAGTCAGTTCAGCCCAAAATTATTTTAATTTTTATATTATTAAGTAATATAATCATAAATGGTTGTTATAATTTTATTGATAAATTTTAAGAAGGAAACATTATGAATCCAATCGTTGCTGCTGCATCTGTTGTATCTGCTGGTCTTGCTGTTGGTCTTGCTGCTATTGGTCCAGGTGTTGGTCAAGGTACAGCTGCTGGTTATGCTGTTGAAGGTATTGCACGTCAACCTGAAGCTGAAGGTAAAATCCGTGGTGCGCTTTTATTAAGCTTTGCATTCATGGAATCACTTACTATTTATGGTTTAGTTGTTGCTTTAGCTCTTTTATTTGCTAACCCTTTCGCAGGTTAATTTTAAAATTATACAAATAATTTAAGTCTTTAAGTGGGTATCAGTTATTCCACTTAAAGACTTAAATTATTTGTATAATTAAAAATCCCTAAATTAAGTAGACTGATAGCCAGTCTCCCCTTAAAGGGAGAAGAGGCGCAGCTAATAAGTTTTAATTGAAATTATTTATTAATAATAATAGCTTCAAACATAGTTGTGCTGTTATTGTTCAAAAAATAACACAATCTTGTTGTTATTACTTGCAAAAACTGGGGAAGTATCATAACCCCAGCAGGTTTCTCCTTAATTTAGAGGAAGCCTGCTGAGATTATGAGTTACTTGAAGCTTAATAGCTGTTCTTTCCCTATGGAAGGGGCTGCCCACAAATATTAAACTAATAAATTATTGATTTATTAATACAGAACTTTTTCTGGCCTAGTTGTCCTCTCTTGCTAATTAGTGGCCCTCTTAAGGGAGTAAAACTAGTGCTCTAACAACTAAAAATATACATAGATAGTTTAAAAATTTAATAAATGCCCTTGGGGCTGGCAGTCCAAATCAAAAGTAAAACCAATTTTTTTTTAATTTTTTTAAAAATACATTATTTTAAACCTCATAGGTCCGCCAAAGGCGGAAAAGCATTATAAAAAGCCGTTTATTTAAATCTATTTTATTAGATTAAAATTATAAATTTTTAGCATTGCTATATTTTTTAAGACTGGTTGAACTGCCAGTCAGTTAGCCAAGTCAATAAACAAAAGATATAACATATAATTATTGCGTTTTATTTAAGCTATACAAAGTAATACTTCTTTTAACTTTCAATTTTTATTTTTTTAACATCTAGCCAATTTTTTTCCCGTGGCTTTTGCCTTTAAAAACTAAAATAAGAAGGCTAATACTCTTACCACCTGTGCTTCCCCATAGGCAGTAAGGGAGGACATATATAACTACTTTGTTTATGTCATAAAATAAAACGCTTTAGCCATTTCTTAGAAAGGGTTGAAAATCAGGCTATTTAAAAAATTATCAGACTTGTAATATATTTAATTGATTTTTTAAAAAAGTTTTGCCCCCTCGCAGGCAGTCTTTTAATTAAAGGGACTGAGCTGCCAATCAGTCAGACCCCCCCCCTAAAAGGTGCTGAATACTTTGTCTTTAAGGACAAAAGTAAGGGGATATTTGAGTGGAAAATATGAATCCTTATAAAGGATATCTTTTAGTCTACTGGACTGTGGATATCGACAGCTACCCCTTCCTTTTACAGGCGATGTCAGATCTCTTCAAACTATAAAAGAAACGCAATGACTGTCAGTCCGCTAAAACATTCAGGCTATGTCTGGTCAGACTATGCCGGATCATGCTATGCCGGAACGCTAAAACCCTCAGTTCAGTCGCCTAAATATTATTATTAAATCGGTTTTTTTCTAGTCCAAAAAAGTACTATGGACTACTTAGTCCCAAGGCTATATGTATTAGAATTGTAATTTGAGTATTTAACATTTAAATACTCAAAGTCTAAAAAGTCATTTAAAAATAATAAATATTATTTAGAAGAGCGCAAGACTTGGTCTGTTGCTAAACTAAGTAATAATCCCTTAAACTCTATTTTACTTAATCTTTTAAAAATTAAATATTAAATTTTTTCATAATTCTAATTATGACTATTTTCCCAATTGGTCACGGTTTTGGTATTAATACTGATATTTTTGAAACTAATATTATTAACTTAGCAGTTGTTATTGGTATTGTTGTTTCTTTTGTAGGTAACAGTTTAACATCGGTTTTAGACGATCGTAAAAAAACTATTTTAAATAACTTACAAGAAGCTACTCAACGTGCTTTAGAAGCTGAAGAAAAATTAAACCAAGCTCGTACACAGTTAGAATCAGCTAAAAAAAAAGCTCTAGAAATTCGAACAGAAGGTGTTTCTCGAGCAACTCAAGAAATTAATACTGTTGTTAATCAACATGAAATTAGACTTTCTAAATTACAAGAGTTTAAACAAGAAACTCTTTCTTTTTACCAACAAAAAGCTTTTAAAGAAGCTTATTTATATGTAATTTCACGTATTATGACACGAGTTCGTGAAAGATTAAATAGTGGTTTAGATTCAACATATCATGTTGTGGTTAATAATTTTTATGTTTCTCGTTTTACAGAATACAGCCCTAAATAATTTTAAAATCTTATAGAGATATAGAATATATTTAAAAAGATGCCCCCCCCAAAAAAGGGGCATATTATACTATTGTTATCTTAGCCCTTTGAAAATGCCTTTCAGATAAAATAGTATAAACTACGTTTAGTTCAGATATCAATAGTTTATATTTTTAACAATCTTTTTAGCCTAAGGGCAAATAATATTTATAATGCTTTAGATATATTTAAAAATTCTAAAATAATAGTATTTATAACATTTTAAATTTAATGAAAATTAAAAATATTTTAATTAAAAAACATATTAAAAATTCATTTTAGCCTCTGCTGACAGCTAGTCGCTTATTTGTTTTTTATTTTCTTTTTATCCCTCCTGCCAGCCTGCTAGCCGCATGTTGACGCCCTTTTTCAGTCAGGCAGTTTCCTCCTAAAGGGAAAATAGGGATAGATACTACATGCTGTGTCTATAAAAAGTTAATTACTTTCTACTTTTTATTTTTAAAATAATAAAAGTTTTAAAAAACAAAAATGCATATTTTGATAAGTTTTATTTTATTTTTTAAATGAGTTTACAAATTACAATCTTAACACCACAACGTCCTTTTTGGAATGGTCAAGCTGAAGAAATTATTTTACCAACAGAAACTGGTGAAATGGGGGTTTTAAAAAACCACGCTCCAATTATTACAGGTTTAGATGTTGGGGCTATGCTTGTTCGTACAAAAGATACATGGAGTTCTTATGCAATTATGGGTGGGTTTGCTTTAGTAAAACAAAACCAAGTAACTATTTTAGCTAATGAAGCTCAAACTTCTGAAAGTATAGATCCTGAAGAAGCTAAAACTGCCTTTGAAACTGCAAAAGCAAATTTAGAAAAAGCAGAAGGTCTTAAAGAAAAAGTTGAAGCGAATTTTGCATACAAACGTTCTAAAGCTCGTCTTCAAGTTGTTAAAGTAGCTAAAAAACTTTAATTAGTTTTGGCTGACTGCCTAGATAAGACATTTCGACTGAGCTGGCAGTCAGTCGCGTTGCTTTTCAGTCCTAAGACAGGCAAAAAGTAAAGCGACTGACAGTCCGATATTCAGGCATCGCTTGGTCTTGGTCCAGCCAGTTCAGTTGTTGCAAATTAATAAATAGCTTTTCCTAAAGCGATATTGTTAAAACCTATTTAGGTTAAAATTTTGCGACTGCATTGAAAATGACTCAACGTGAAAGTTATTTGATTACAATTTTTATTAAATTTTGGTTAAAAAGTCTTTTACCTAAAGGGAGGATTTACATCCAAAATTTAATAAAAAGTTTTTTTGGACTGCATTGGAAAAGCGGCTACCTGGGATCGTCAAGTTCCTAAAGAGATCGCGGCTGAAAAAAGAACGCCGGCTGTCAGGACTGCCCCTTTCTGCCTAGGGGGACTGACTGACTGCGCTGAAACAGCCAGGCGGATGTCCTGATGATCCGCCGGCATCAGGACATCCGACATCCGACATCCGACATCCGACATCCGACATCCGACATCCGACATCCGACATCCGACATCCGACATCCGACATCCGACATCCGCTAGGCGTTCCTTTTCACTTCAGTCCAGCTGCTTTATTTTTCAGTTTCAGCTACTGCAGCTAGTCAGTCGAATAAATCTAGTCTGTTAAAAATTATTAAAAAACTAGATTATTATTTATAATTTAGTTATAATTAAAAAAAGATTATAAATTATTATATTAAATTTAAAGGGGATATGGCGAAATGGTAGACGCTGCGGACTTAAAATCCGTTTTGAGAAATCAAGTGAGGGTTCAAGTCCCTCTTTCCCCAAAAAAACAAATCGGATAGATTATTCTAGGATCGTCAACATTTTTCATTTTTTCCAAAAAAATGGTCCCTCAAACAGAAACAAAAACAGGTGCTGGCTTCAAAGCTGGTGTTAAAGATTACCGTTTAACATACTACACTCCTGACTACGTAGTTAAAGATACTGATATTTTAGCAGCTTTCCGTATGACTCCACAACCTGGTGTTCCAACTGAAGAATGTGGTGCTGCTGTAGCTGCTGAATCTTCAACAGGTACTTGGACAACAGTTTGGACTGACGGTTTAACAAGTCTTGACCGTTACAAAGGTCGTTGTTACGATATCGAACCTGTTCCAGGCGAAGATAACCAATATATTGCTTACATTGCTTACCCAATCGACTTATTTGAAGAAGGTTCAGTTACTAACCTTTTCACTTCAATCGTTGGTAACGTATTTGGTTTCAAAGCTTTACGTGCACTACGTTTAGAAGATTTACGTATTCCTCCAGCTTACGTTAAAACTTTCCTTGGCCCACCTCATGGTATCCAAGTTGAACGTGACAAATTAAACAAATATGGTCGTGGTCTTTTAGGTTGTACTATTAAACCAAAATTAGGTCTTTCAGCTAAAAACTACGGTCGTGCTGTTTACGAATGTTTACGTGGTGGTTTAGACTTCACTAAAGATGACGAAAACGTTACTTCTCAACCATTCATGCGTTGGCGTGACCGTTTCCTTTTCTGTGCTGAAGCTATCTACAAAGCTCAAGCAGAAACAGGTGAAGTTAAAGGTCACTACTTAAACACAACTGCAGGTACTTCTGAAGAAGTTCTTAAACGTGCTGCTTGTGCTAAAGATTTCGGTGTATCTATCGTTATGCATGATTACTTAACAGGTGGTTTTACTACTAACACTTCATTAGCTAACTACTGTCGTGATAATGGTTTATTATTACACATTCACCGTGCTATGCACGCTGTAATTGACCGTCAAAGAAACCACGGTATCCACTTCCGTGTTTTAGCTAAAGCTCTTCGTTTATCTGGTGGTGACCACCTTCACTCTGGTACTGTTGTAGGTAAACTAGAAGGTGAACGTGAAGTTACTTTAGGTTTCGTTGACTTAATGCGTGATACTTACATTGAAAAAGATCGTAGCCGTGGTATTTACTTCACTCAAGATTGGGCTTCAATGCCAGGTGTAATGCCAGTTGCTTCAGGTGGTATCCACGTATGGCACATGCCTGCGCTTGTAGAAATTTTTGGTGATGACGCTTGTCTACAATTTGGTGGTGGTACTTTAGGCCACCCTTGGGGTAACGCTCCAGGTGCTGTAGCTAACCGTGTTGCATTAGAAGCTTGTACTCAAGCTCGTAATGAAGGCCGTGATTTAGCTAGAGAAGGCGGAGACGTTATTCGTACAGCTTGCAAATGGTCTCCAGAATTAGCTGCTGCTTGTGAAGTTTGGAAAGAAATCAAATTTGAATTTGATACTATTGACAAACTATAATTCTTTTTTTTAATTAAATATAATAAACATTATAGATATTCTTATATCTATAACGTTTATTGTATTTTCTCTTTTTATTTTACTATTTGTTTTTTTTGTTAAAAAAAGTATAAAATCCTTATACTATCTCTTCTAAAAGTTAATCTGGCTAACTGACTATTTTAGCGGGTGTCTCAGTGTCTCAATATCTGAATGCCTCAATGTCTCAATGTCTCAATGCCTCAATGCCTCAATGCCTCAATTTATGGCTACTTGAAGTGAAAAGGAACGCCTAGCGGTTATCCGGCTGTCCTAACTGTCTGAAGCGTCAACATCCGGCTACCCTTTTCTTTTTGTCTAGCAAAAGGAACGCTAACCAGTCCCCCTTTTGGACCAACCAGCGACTGGACTTCCAATCAGTCAGTCTTGATCCCTTAATTAAGGAGAAGTTTAAAGATTGGACTGGCAAGCCCGCTTGTTTTTATCTTTTAAATAGAAGTCTGTAGGGGGTATATTTTATACAACATGGGTCTAGCAGTCAGCTAGCTATTATAATTATAAACTTAAAAAAAAAATAATATGTTATTGACCCGGCATTTACATATCTTTTTTTGTCAACAATTTTGAATTTAACAAAATTGTTTATCATGCCAATCTTTGTTAAGGGTGATCTCTAAATTTCATTTACTATTGTCAGCTGGCATTTACCAGAGTTTAATAAAAAAAAATATTTTTAAAAATAATATAGTATTTGTAAAATGGATGTAAATAAAAAAGTAGATTTTTCAACACATCTTTAGGGGGGTCTAACTGACTGAGAATGCCGGATGTTCCTTCAGACATCCGGCTGGCAGCCAGTCCAGATCCTAGGTTTTAAAAATGGACGTCATTCCAGTCCCTAGGCATAAAAAATATATTATTTAATCTATAAAATTTTTTACATTAGCCCTCCTTTGCTTTTTTGCGGAAAGGACTAATGTAATTTGATTTAGCCCTTAGGCCAATAATAAAATTTTTATTATAAAAAAGGAGCCTCGGACAGTTCTGATTGAGCTGCGGATATCGGGATGCCTCCATGTTGAATCTCTTTTCAGTCCTGAGGGACGGTCGCTTTGCTTTTCAGTAGGGACAGTTCCTTTGGGAACGACTGGACTGCGGATGTCGGCGCTGAAACAGCCGTTTTTTTAGGCCTTTAAAAGGGACAGTCCCCTAAAAAGACAGGCTATGTCGGTTCAGACTTTCCGACATCCGTTTGGGATACCTGAATGTAATTCAGGCTTTGCTGGGGATCCAGCCAGCCAGTCCAATTAATTTTTAATTGGACTAATTAACTTTTAAGATATGAGAAAAGATATTAAAATTAATCTCTAAATGCATCAATACCTTTATTTCGTCCAGTCATTTTTAACCAGTTTTGAGCTTCAATATAATTTGTTGGTGCTAATCTAATAGCTTCTTTCCAATAATCAGCTGCTTTTTCAAAAAGAATCAATGAAATTTCTGATTGTCCATTTTCAATAGCTTGTTCTCCACGATAATGATAAATAACAGCTATATTATTTAATGCACTTGGAAGTGAAGGATTTCTTTCTAATGCTTGATAATAGTATTCTAAAGCTCGACCATGCTCACCATTACTAGTATGAATTAAACCAATATTATATAAAATATAACTACGATCATAAGCATCAATTTCTAAACGCATTGCTTCATAATAATTTTGTAATGCTTCAGCATATTCACCTTCAGCTTGTGCTGACATTCCATTTCTATAATATGCAAAAGCTTGTTTTTCTCTTTGAGACGTTGGTAAAACTTTTAAAAGAATATCTGCAATAACCGTAAAGGTTTTATCAATAAAATTATCGTTTCGTTGGGTTCTAGGCATAATTTGGGGCTGCTCCTTTAAAGGAGGGCTGTCCAGAAGACAAGTACTAATACTACGAACTGTTTTTCTATTCTAGTTTTTTTGGATGTCAGTTCATACAAAGAAGAAACTAACAGCCAATCCAGCCAGAGAGGGCATAACCAGCACAAAAATTTAATATAACGAAATTTTTTTATCATTCTACCTTAATATAAATAATGGCTTAATATTATAAGTTTTTCGAGATACTATATAAAATTATGCATCATACTCCTCTAGAATATACGTAGTAAATAAGTTCTTGACTTTTGAAATTTTAGAATCAATATAAAAAAATTAAAATTAATATAATTTTTTATACTTTTTGCATTCTATTTTAAAATGTTTAAAAATTTTTTTAAACGTTTTAACTATATTAAATAAATCTAATTGGTTTTAATTTTTTGAAACCTTATATGTATACTAGGCTATTTTTCAACTATACTGGAAAGGAACGAGCCTTTTTTTCTTAAGGGCTGACTAACTGGCAGTACAGTTTTCTATGTATTAAAGGTATCCCCCTCCCCTTAAAAAAGATGAAGGGATAAGTTAAATATAATTTTTTTATAAACCTTCTAGAGAAACTTGTAAAAAATTAGCTAATTCTGAAGCTTGTTTTTCAATATCTTTTAATGTTAATGGTTGTCCTATACCAGTTAAAGGTATTTCACGATTTCCTTTTAATTTTAAATATATTGTTCGTTGTGGATCTAAACCTTGTTTTAATTCAACTTTTATAGCTTCAACATCTTTTAATGAATATGATAAATCAATTTTTCTATTTTTTCCTGGATATCCCCATCTAAAAACTCGTATAAAACCATCTTTTTTATTAAACTCATTAAATCCAGATCCAACATTCCAAAAAATTAAAAACCACCAATATAAGCTCAATAAAATACCTAAACTTCCATAAAAAGACATTAATAAACCTTGAGGAAAAAAAGGAACTATTAAAGTGCTTGAAGCGCTAATAGTATCTATTAAGTTAGAATTTGTCCCTTCAGAATATATTAAAATATTTTGGCCCACTGCGCCATCACCACTAAGAGGTCCTAGTAGAGAAGATTCAGATAATGGAATTGTTGACTGACTGACAGTCCAGTCCCCTGCTTTTTCAATATTTTGAGTTATAAATGATTTTAAATATGATGATATACCAGTCAATAAAAAACCTAATGAACCTAATGAAATTATAAAAGCCCACCAATAATTGCTTATACGTCTTTCCCCTATAATCATATAACGTCTAATTAAAATTTGTCCGAATTCCATTTTTTTATTAATTTGTTCCATATTACTATTTATTTATTTATTTTTTTATTAATTTGTTCCATATTACTATTTATTTATTTATTTATTTATTTATTTTTTTATTATATATTTTAAGCATATTAGAGCTTTAACTTTAAAATTAAGTTTATTTTGATCCTCTTTTGGGGGGATAAAAAAACTTAATTTAAATTAAATTAGCCACATAAAAATATTAACGTTTATGATATTGTGAAGCTTTGCGAGCTTTTTTTAAACCATATTTTCTACGTTCTTTAACACGAGAATCTTGAGTTAAATAACCTTTTGTTTTTAATTGTTTACGAACCTCAGTTTGAATAGTCATTTCATTTGAAAAACCCGATAATGATTCAATATCACAAAGAGCTCTTGCAACACCTAGTTTTATAGCTTCTGCTTGGCCAATTAGTCCTCCACCTTTAACTTTAACAATAGTATCAAATGTTTCTAAATTTAAAGATGTTGGCTGAATTTCATTTATATTCAAATCTGTTTTTTCTAAAACATCAAAAGGAGCTTTTACAGATAATAATGAACATGAATTATTATGTAAATACTCTTGTGCGATTTTGTTATTAATAATAAATTGACCTGTACCTCGAACAATTTGAACTTGCGCTACAGCTTCTTTACGTCTTCCTACTGCTCTTGCTAAAATTTCCATTTTAAATTTCTCCTATGTTATTATACCGTGACAATTATTTTTAATATTAGAGCAATGAGTATTCATAATATTTTAATATTTAAGGACGGTTAAAAGGTTTTATTTTCAATACTTAAAATTTTATGGCTAAACTGAGTCCCTTAGGTTTAATTGTATAACGCTCTAGTTAAAAAAAATTCCAACTATAAATAAAGACAGTCTTATAATGATTAAATTTTTACTTTTACATTTTTTTAGCCCTCCGTAATCCCTTTTAAAAGGTAGCGGACTGACAGTCAGCCATAAGTTTTGAAAAAAATATTACTTAAAGCATGGTTTTTGATTTTGATTTAAAATAATTAATTAATTGACCCCCTGGCCGAAAAGCAAGGGATTGTCCTGACACGTGCTGGCTGTTCCCATTATTAGATAGGAAATATTAATATCAACAAAATACTTTCATTTGGCTAGATGTTATATATTATTTAGAATGTCAGTCCCTAGGGCTGTTTTAAAAATAATGTATTAAGAACTTCTTATACGGTTCGTCAAAAAGTGTGTGGACTGACTGTCTGGGGCTGGAGCGAAAATTTAGACATCCGAACCGGATGACCGGATGACCGGATGACCGGATGACCGGATGACCGGATGACCGGATGACCGGATGACCGGATGACCGGATGACCGGATGACCGGATGACCGGATGACCGGATCCGCTAAATGTTTGACCCGACATTCGCAATCGAGTCGTCCCCAAGGTACTGTCAAGGGGAGGGGCATTTTTTAAATATAAAGTATAAAACAGATAAAAAGAGGAGGTGGTGAAAAACGCTAACAAAATAAAATATATGTTACATTTTCTATTTAGAACAAAAAACAAACATTTGCCTACTTACTGAAAATAAATTTATTTCAAGTCAAGGTTACTTAGTCTTCAAAAATTAGACTAAATTTAAGTTTGATACGTATTCATATCATAAATTTCTCTTCTTTTTTTATAAAAAGCAAAAATAAACAGCGATGTTTTTACTTGCTTATTTTTAAAATAATGAATAGCTGTTTTATTCAAATACGAATACATATCAAAATTTTAGGTTAATTGACTATTTAAAATAAAATACTTGTTTTTATTGTTTAGAAAATTCTTTTACTTGTTCTAAAGCGTTGAAACGGTCAGTAATTAACGGAGTATCTTGACGAGTTTCTGTAAAATACTCATTTGGTCTAGGACTACCAAATACGTCATATGCTAAGCCTGTGCTAACAAAAAGCCAACCTGCAATAAATAATGCTGGTATTGTAATACTGTGAATTACCCAATAACGAATACTTGTTAAAATATCTGAGAAAGGACGTTCTACTGGTTTTCCTGCCATAATTTACTCCTCCTAAGCTTTGCTTAGATTATTTTTTAACGATTTATATACTATAATAAAACTTTGCAAGTAACACATACTTTTAAAAAGCCGCGGATCATCGCCTGGCTGTCCGTAAAATTATTTAAATTTTGGTTAACTGCCACATATTTTGTTTATGATACCCCCAGGGGAATTCGAATCCCCGTTTCCTCCGTGAAAGGGAGATGTCCTAGGCCTCTAGACGATGGGGGCTTATATTTTTATATTTTTATTTATTATATAATAAATAAATATAAAAGTCAATACATATAATTATATTTTAATTAATTATTTCTTAAATTTTAGCTTAAGGAATTGAACTGAAAACTAGCTGTCTGAAGCGTTCCGACATAGCTTGCGCTGAAACAGCCGCTAGGCGTTCCTTTTCACTTCAGTCAGTCCGATATTAAGGTAAAAAGCAAAGCAACTGCCAGTTTGCAGTCAGTCAATTATATTTTCAGAAGATATAATAATACAGCTTATTATAAAGTTAAAATTTTTTCTAAAGGGACGTTTTAAAACATAAGAAAGTTTTAAACTTAAAAAAAAAATTATGCGTTTGACTGGTTTCTGTATTTTTAAAATTAAAAGTGTTAATTTTGAAAGTTTAAACTTAGGTCGTTTATGCCTGCTATTTTGCTTCATGGTACTATAAAAATTTAAAAAGCCTATTGCTATTTTTTTATCATATAGTTTTTACCGCTAAGAAAAGCAGCTATTCCCCCCTTAAGCAATGGGAAATAGACCTTTTTAGGGGACTGGACTGACTGTTAGCCGGATGTCAGAAGAAACATACCGGCGCTGAAACAGCAGCTTTTCTCAGGCAATATCGGAATCTAAAATCAGATATCCGCTTAGGATGTCTGAATATCAGTAGCGCTTTGCTGGGGACCCAGACAGTCAGTCCAAAAAAAATAAGCAAAGTAATAGGACCACAACTTAAGCTTAAATTTTCAAAATTAACAATTTTAATTATTTAGCTAAACTTAACCAACTGTTAGTAACACCGTCAAGAATTAGAGAATTGTTAAAAATTTCTAAAATAATTAATAAAAATACAGCGAAAAGAAGAATAAATACAGCCATTAAAACTGTAGTACCCCATCCTGGTAAAACTTTACCAGCTTCAGAATTTAGAGGTCTAAGAAGAGTTCCTAATGGAGTAACAATTCCTGGTTCTTGGAAATTAGCGCTTGATTGATTTGTTTTAGTTGCCATTTTTTTTTTTATTTTATTTTTTTTACTTTCTGTAATAATATTATATCTGGAGAATATTTTTGTTTATTTTATAAAAATAATATGGAAAGTCCTGCTTTTTTCTTTGCCTTTTTTTTATGGTTTCTTTTATTAAGTTTTACTGGTTATGCAGTTTATGTTAGCTTTGGTCCTCCATCAAAAAATCTTCGTGATCCTTTTGAGGAACATGAAGATTAAAAATTTAGACTAACTGGCTGAGACAAATATTCTGACATTCGAAGCGGATGTCGGGATGCCTGAATATCAGCGCTTTTGCTTTTTGGCTCAATGTCGGGGAACCTGCCCCGGCATAGCCTGTTGGGAGACATATTTTAGGATTAGGATAAAACCTTAGCTGTTGATGTTGCATCAAAAGTTTATATTAAAATAAGCCCTTAGAACTGAAAGCCCAAATTTGTTTTAAACTTAATATAAATTGCAACAATTATTGCAATTTTTCATTTATTACTCTTTTTAGAGCCTATCATTTATGCCCTCTTCGTCTTTATTAAAACGGGGGGGGGCAGCTTTTTAAGTATAGATCTTGGTATTTATAGCTGTACTAAGGTTTAATCTAGAAAAATTGACTGGACTCGACTGGCAGCCAGTCAGTTTTAATTATAAATAAAATATCTTTTGAGTGAACTAAGCGGTCACATCGTTTCTGTGCTTAAACTTTAATTATTTGTCTTATATTTTTTTATGTATAGAAATTTTTGAATAAAGTTTCTATACATAAAAAAATATAAGAGACTAATTTAATAATTTAATTCTATTTAACGATACGAGGAGGTTCTCTAAAGAAAATAGCGAAAAAGATAATACCTAAAGTTCCAATTAATAAAAAAGTGTAAACTAAAGCTTCCATAAAACTGTGACTTTTTTGTTATATAATTTGGACATTAACACAAGTTTTAAAATCTAAATAATTTGTATATAAGATTTAAAACTCTTTTGCTTGAAGAAATTCAAAGCTCACCATAGTAATAATATTTACTCTTTTTAGACAAATAGCTTCCCTATAAATAAAAGGGGAACTAACTGCGAGCCAGATGTCAGAAGAGACATGCTGGTTGGAAACTTCCAGACCCCTAAAAAGGGACCAATTTCGCGACTGCGTACCTTTCCAGTTGTGTTGTTTTTTCGTTGAGGCCAAAAGAAATAGGCGCTGATGGCATTCCAGCTGCTTTTCAGCAAGGACTGACAGTCAGCCGCCGACATCAGGACATCCACTTAGAATGTCAGTCGGATGTCCGACATTGATCTGTCGCCAGAACAAGAAACAATAAAAAAGTCAGTAAAAAAATAATTAGAATGCTTCACGAGCTGATGAAGTATCACCAAGTTTTTTGTATTTACCAAATTCTACTTGATCATTAACGTCATCATCAATACCAGCAAAAACGTCTCTAAAAATAGTTCTAGAACCGTGCCAAATATGACCAAAGAAGAATAAAAGGGCAAAAGCTAAGTGACCGAAAGTAAACCAACCTCTTGGGCTACTGCGGAATACACCATCAGATTGAAGAGTTGAACGATCAAATTCAAAAATTTCACCTAATTGAGCTTTACGAGCATATTTTTTAACAGTAGCTGGGTCATTGAAGCTTAAACCATCTAATTCACCACCATAGAATGTTACAGAAACACCAACTTGTTCAATACTATATTTAGATTCTGCTTTACGGAAAGGAACGTCAGCACGAACAATTCCATCTTTATCTAATAATAATACTGGGAAAGTTTCAAAGAAAGTAGGCATACGACGTACGAATAAATCGCGACCTTCTTGATCTTTAAAAGAAGCGTGACCTAACCAACCTACAGCAATACCATCTCCGCTGTTCATAGCACCAGTACGGAAAAGCCCACCTTTAGCTGGGTTATTACCAATATAATCGTAGAAAGCTAATTTTTCAGGGATTTTAGCCCAAGCTTCAGGAAGTGAAGCCCCAGAAGCTAAACTAGTTTGTACTCGTTTTTGAATTTCTTCTTGGAAGAAACCTTTATCCCATTGGTAACGTGTTGGACCAAATAATTCAACCGGTGTCGCTGCTGTACCATACCACATTGTACCAGCAACTACGAAAGCTGCCCAGAATACAGCAGCAATACTGCTTGATAATACAGATTCAATACTTCCCATTGATAAACCAAAGTATAAACGAATAGATGGTCTAACACAAAGGTGGAAAAGACCTGCTAAAATACCTAAAATACCGGCAGCAATATGGTGAGCTGGAACACCACCTGGGTTATAAGGATCAAAACCATCGGCACCCCAAGAAGGAGCTACTGGTTGAACACTACCAGTTAAACCATATGGATCAGAAACCCAAATACCAGGTCCAAAAACACCAGTTACGTGGAAAGCACCAAAACCAAAACATATAAGTCCTGATAAGAATAAGTGAATCCCAAAAATTTTTGGAAGGTCTAAAGCTGTTTTTCCTGTACGAGGGTCACGGAATAGTTCTAAATCCCAGTAAACCCAGTGCCATACAGAAGCTAAGAATAATAAGCCAGATAAAATAATGTGAGAAGCTGCTACACCTTCGTAACTCCAAATACCTGGGTTAGAAGCAGTTTCGCCGCTAATTGTCCAACCACCCCATGATTGAGTAATACCTAAGCGAGTCATAAAAGGAAGAACGAACATCCCTTGACGCCACATTGGATTTAATACAGGATCTGACGGGTCAAATACTGCAATTTCAAATAGTGTCATTGAACCTGCCCAACCAGCTACTAGAGCTGTATGCATTAAGTGAACTGAAATTAAACGACCCGGGTCGTTAATTACTACTGTGTGTACACGATACCAAGGTAAACCCATAATTTTTTTTTGGTAATTTTTTTTACTTAATTTTTTAAAAATTATATATAAATTATATATAAAGTATATATTCAATTTTTAATATATAATATATTTTTTGATCAATTTGACATAATGTCGATATGTATTTATCGAAATGTTGTTCCTTTAATTTAGCAAAATTAAATAATTAAATTTTGACTAAAAAGCGGATGTCCGGATGCCTGAATCTCGTACTGATATTGGCTGAGACAGCTGCTTTTTACCTGTCTTAGGACTAAAAAGCAACACGACTGGAAAGGTACGCAGTACGAATGTCTGTTTAAAGGAACGCTGATATAAGCTAAAAAATGGCTGTCTAAATCACCAATATTCAAGCATACCAACAAAAAGCAAAGTGCCAGCTAACAGTCAGTCCAGACCACATTAATCTAATTCTGATATTAAATTTCAGTTAATTTATTTTAATAAATTTCTTTTATTTATGTAAGTAAAAATGTTATTACTTATTACGTACATTATATAATAAATTATAAGAATGCCACGCATTCTTATTTTTATTAGCCCTTAGGGCTGACAGTCCTAAATCTACAATCGATAAGTATATTATGTTATGTTATAAAAACATATATTTTTTCCGGGACCGACGGGACTCGAACCCGCAACTTTCGCCGTGACAGGGCGATGCTCTAACCGATTAAACTACAATCCCTTTTTTTATATAAATTATTATATAAAAATTATAATTCTTTGTCTATCTTATTTTTTAATAATAATTTATATAAAAAATCTTTTTGGTTCTTATTACTTAAAAATATTTATTAGAAAATTTTAACGAACAGCCTGCTAAAATAATAAATTTTGGCTTAAGGACCTGAAATATAAATATTTTTTTTTTTACTTTTTCAAATTTGCTCCTATGGACCTGGGACCACGAGACTGACAGTTTCCCCTTTAAAGGAGGACTGAACTGAGTGTCCTAGCGGATGTCCTGGATGCCTGAAAAAGGAATAGGCGCTGATGGCATTCCAGCTGCTAAAACACTCAGCAAGGACTGACAGTCAGCCGTCGACATGGAGGCATTCCGTCATTCGCAGTTTGTCAAATTTATTTTTTATTATTAAAACTTTAGAAGAGCATACACATTACTACTGTTTTTGGTAATCATTTTCGCTTGCCAAAAAGGGCAGGATAGGCCGGGTAACACATTCAGACATTCAGGCGTCCTTTTTTTAGATCAAAAAAATTCTTTAAAGTGTTTATTGCAATTTGTATATATCCGGCTGGCGGTCCCTTAGAACTAGGCTAGCAGTCAGTCCAAAAAACAAAGACACTTTAAAGAATAAAAGCTAATTTAACTTATAAATAATATAGGTTATTAATGAAACGTTACTCCTTTTAAAAATATGCCAAGACATCACGAGGGTACATGTTCAGTCAACCAAGGGCAGGTCCTCAGGGACTGACAGTCAAAATTTAATACTTAACGCATTTTTTGAACTGTACCAACTTTTTTGTTATAAGGATTTAAAGATGCATTTTTTGGTTTAAAAGGCTTTCCAAAAGAACTACGTGTTTTTTGATCAAATCGAGCATCTCCTTGAGTAGTTTGTTTTGTAGCAAGTAGTTTTTGAGCAATTTTTTTTCGAAGTTTTTGTGATAATCGGATACGGATTAAAAATTTATTTAAAATATATTTAATAGAATTTCTTGAATCGTCATTTGCTGGAACAATATGAGTTGCAAAACTAGGATTACAATTAGTATCAACAATATTAAACATTTTAATTCCTAATTTTTGACATTCACGAACAGCATTCATTTCTTCTTTTTGACCAACAACAATAGCCACATTTTTTGAAATTTGTGATTTAGTCATTTTTGTCATATTTGAAATACCGCCAAAATATTTTTCAAGACGTTGCCATTTTTTTTTACGAGCAGCTCCAACTTTTTTAGAATTATTGCCTAATTTATCATCATAAATATTATCAACAGGATATTTTAATTTTGGATCAACAATTTTTTTCATTAAAATTTTAACAGTTTCCATAATTTTATTAGTAAAAAAAGGAGTTGCTAAATATCTTAGTCGTGGTAAAAATTTAATTAATCTTTTTTGCGCAGAAAAATGTTTTAATTTTGTTTTAACTATACGTATAATATGACGTTCAGATATTAACTTAATTTTAATAACATTTAATTCTTTTACTAAAATATTTTTTAATTGAACATAAGTTTTAAAAGTTGTTTTAATTTTAGTTAACATAGCAGTACTGTTTTTAATTGAATTTACAATATCTTTAATATTTTCTTCATATGTTTTGATTAAATTTTTAAGATAAGGAGTAAAACGACTAAATTTACTAACTAGTTTACTAAGAATTAAAGCTTTATTAGATCCTGAACCAGCTGGATTTTCTCTAGTTGATTTTGCTTCAATATTTGATAAATCTTTTTGATTATTAGCTTGACCAGATGGAATTATTGTTAAAAGAATTAAGTTTAAAATATCTTTTGGTGGATTCGGTATAATATTATATGAATTTGCACTTGACTGACTGTCCCCTAAAGGAAGGCTTTTTATTAATTCTTTCACTTTTCCATATGAAACATTAAGGATTTCTTTATTTTCTTGACGTGCTTTATTTTTAATCTGTTTAATTTCATTACTTAAAATTAATAAATATTTTAATTCACGTAATTTTTTACTATAAATTGTTAATTGATTTAATAAAGTTTTATAACGAGATACAACTTGAAGACCTTTTTCTTTTAAAATAATGCTTTGATACATTAATTCTCTTCTTTTTGTAATTAAAATTTGACGTTTTGATAATAATGAATAACAGTTTTCAACTAATTGTTTTCTTTTTAATGAAAGCATTTTTGTTTTTTTTAAAATGTTTTCTCGGAAAGATGGGTTTTTAAATTGATTAATTAAAAAACGGCCTTTATTTAAAATTAATTTACTTTTCTTTTTAAGTAAAAGGGCTTTTTTAATTAAACGTAGTTTAATTGCTTGTCTTTTCTCTAAAATATCAGCAACAATTTTTTCTTTTTCTTTTAAAATTGGGCGGATTTTAGAAATAGATTTTAAAATAGTTTTCCAATTTGTTAACATACCACCTAACCAACGTGTATTTACAAAAAAAGACGTTTTGCTAAATAAAGAGGCACGGGCAATTAAACCTGCTGCAGGTTTTTTTGTACCAATAAACATAAATGTTCTACCTTTTAAAGCATATTTACTTAATTGTGTTAGAGCTTTATTTAAACAACGACGCGTTTTTAAAAGATTAATAATATGACGATCTTTAATTAAAAAAGGTCTATTTTTATTTTGACCTCGTTTTTTTAACCATACATAATTTTTCATTTTTGCATTACATTTTACTGCTTTTTCTCCTAAATGCATTCCACTTTTAACCATTTGACAAATAGAATTTTGAACTAAAATGCGTTTTTTAAATAATGAAGTAGGATTAATTTGAATTACTTTTGCAGTAGCAAATTTTTTATTAATTTTAGTAATTTTAACTCTTACTTTATTTCCAGGTTTTGCGCCTAAAGATAATTTAATAAAAACAATTGTACCTTCTAATTTAACAATAACGTATTTTCCATAGTATTTACCTGTTTTTGGCAAATTTAAAGAATATTTGCTACCTTCTAATAAATTGGACTGGCTGACTGCCAGTCCAGTAAGTACACCAGCATTAGCAAGTGTTTTTAATGAAGATACTGTTGAAGTTTGAATTTGTTTTTCATAAATTTTCGCAAAAGCGTATTTAGATTTTACTCGAGTTACAATTACTTCTACATTATTGCCAATTTTTGCATTTGGAATAATTAATTTGAAATTATTGTTTAAATTAACTATTCCAGCATTTTTTGAACTCCCGCTTCCTAATTTTTCAATGTTTACTGTTAATATTTGATCTGGTTGAACTGTTGAATTTTCACCAGAATTTAATGTAACTTTTTTAATAACTTCTAAAACTTGTCCAATAGCATGAGCTCCTGACAGTCCTTCATTTTTAAAATTTGTTTTTACAATTTTAGCTTTTACTGTTTCACCTAAATTTACTTTAGGTACAAAAATAGAATAACCATATGTATATTCATCAATACCAATACCTTTTGGACCTAAAGCGGAAATTTTTAAAAGACAAATATCACCCACTTTAATTTTTTTTGGCTGGCTGTTACGTAAACTTTTACGACCAGTTCCAAGAGCGGAATTGATTCCCAGTCCGAACTGAATGTTGCCTTTTGAAGGGGCCTTTTGGCCAACTATAGTTGAAGAGAATGATTTACTTTTTTTTATATTATTTTTTTCTTGAAAAGTCATTTTTTTTTTTTTTTATGCTGTTAATTCGATTTTTTTCTGTCGACTGGCTGAAAATATTAAAATTCATAAGGTACATTATACCTTGCCAGGATTTATTTTTTAGTTTTAAAACTTTTAACATATAGGATAGACAAAATGAATACATTAATATTTGTCTGATCGTAGCACTTTATGATACGACATAAGTGCAATCATCATCTATTTGTATATATTATTACTTTTAAATAATAAATAGATTAGTTTTGCCCTTAGGACTGTGCTGACTACCAACTGTATATCAGAAGGGACATGCAGGGACAGGCATTCAGCCCCCTAAAAAGGACAGGCTATATCGGTCCCGGCATTCAGGCAAAAAGCAAAGCGATTGTCAGTCCGACATGGAGGCATCTCGGCACCGGTATCCGTTTGAAATGTCTGAATATCAGTCAGGCTTTGCTGACTCCCTGAGTTCCCAGCAAGTCAGTCCAAAATAAGTTTAATTTTTTATTTGCTATAAGTAATGTATTATTTTTATGAAAGTCGCTCTTCTAGCAGAGCCCTGACATAAAAAACATTTAAAATTTATAGTTATATAAAATTTAGTTTTAACAACTTTTTTAGAATAAATTGTGCCTCCCTTAAATATACAGGGGGCTTGTTTAAAAGTTCTCTTCGATTTTTTTCTAATTTAAAGAAGAAGTTATTAAAATAAGTGCTTCTAATTTTATTATTTTTTATTAGTCCCTCGCAGGTAGTTCCCCTTAATTAAGAAACAGCCTTCCAACTGAGTGTTTTAGCAAAACGGCTGCCTGAAAAGTGGAATAGTAGTCGTTTTGCTTTTTGTCTCCATATCTGAAGCGCTGCTCAGTCGGAAAGAACAGGTTGTGATGCCTGTATGTTGGAGGGAGGTACAAAATAATATTTGAATGTTTCTTAAAGCATCAGTGCCGTAAAAAAAAGACCTAAAAAATTATCTGAAAAAACCTTTTTCTTTGCTAACAAATGGTAATAATCCCATAATTCTAGCACTTTTTATTGTTTTTGCTATATATCGTTGTTGTTTAGCCGTTAAACGCGTTTGACGACGTGGAAGAATTTTTCCCCCTAATCCGATGTAGCGTTGTAATAAACCACAATGTTTATAATCTATAATTCGACGATTATATACTGCTTTTTGAGGTTTTTCTTTTAAAATAATAATTAGTGATTTTGGTGGAATAATAGGTTTTACAGGTTTTTGACGTTTTTGTTGTTCTAATTTTTGTTGACGTTGTTGTCTAATTCGTCCTAATAATTGAGAAACGGATAAAACACGTCTACGAAATTTACGTAATGCAATTGTACTTGTTTTTCTTGATTTTTTTGCTTTTGATTTAATTCCTCTCATATGTTTTAAATATTTATATTTTTAACTTTTTATAGAATACGTTGTGGATTTGAACTGACAGTCCAAGGGCGTGATAATATTTATTTTTATCACTATGTTTAAAAAAATTCTAGCCCCATGCACTTGTTAAAGAAAAAATAGCTCCTCCCTTTTCCGACTGAGCTGTCAGTCAGTCAGCGGCTGACTGTCAGTCCTTGCTGAGTGTTTTAGCAACGGTTCATCCGCCTGTTTCTTTTACAGTCAGTACAGTCGCTTTTCTAAAACACTCAGTCGGTTTTGTCGGGGGAAAAAATTTGATGGATCAAGTTACTAATTGGAACAGAAAATTAAAGACATATCCGAATTTTTAAAATTATTTTAATAAATATAGTTTAAATAGTATTTTCTATGAAATTCTTGACTTTGTTTTAATATATAACCTTATTACAGATATATTGAAAATAATATTTATAAAATTTTTTCATTTATATTGTAAATAACTGTAACTAGTTTTAATTTATATTTATATAAAATTTATTAATAATATTAATAAATTTTTAATAGTAGTATGAGTATAGTATAAACTCATAAGTCATTCTACTCTTTTAATTGATCTGACAGCCATCTAAAAATATTTGTAGACCATTTATTTTTTTTTTTAATATAAAAACATTTTATAAATTTTAAAATTTTTTAATATAGTTAAAATAACTGTTTAGTCGTTCAAAAAAGTGTTTCTAATTGATATGTTAACTATAATAAAGATTTACTAAATCTTTTATATTTTTAGTTATTCGGCATACCTTTAAGGAGGGACTGGACTGATAATCAGTCGATACCATTTGAACTGTATTGCACTGATGGCATTCCACCCGCTTTTTCAGTCAGTAAGTTTGCAAAGGGCATTTCAGCCAAAGGTAAGTATAATTTATAAAATTTTTTAAATAATACTTACTTAAAAAAAATTAAATAAGTATTATTTAAAAAATAAAATTAAATTAAATTAACCTACTGCAATAATACGAGCAAGGAAGAAAGACCAAGTTGTAGCAATACCACCTAAAAGATAGTGTGCAACACCAACAGCACGTCCTTGTGTAATACTTAAAGCACGAGGTTGAATAGCTGGAGCAACTTTTAATTTATTATGTGCCCAAACAATTGATTCAATTAATTCTTGCCAGTAACCACGACCTGAGAATAGGAACATTAAACTAAATGCCCAAATGAAGTGAGCACCTAAGAAAATTAGACCATAAGCTGATAGCGCAGAACCGTAAGATTGAATAACTTGTGAAGATTGAGCCCATAAGAAATCACGAAGCCAACCATTAATAGTATTGGCACTTTGAGCAAAGTTACCACCTGTAATGTGTGATACCCCAGCATCATTAACAGTACCCCAAACGTCTGATTGCATTTTCCAACTGAAGTGGAAAATAACAATAGATAAAGAATTGTACATCCAAAATAAACCTAAGAAAACGTGGTCCCAAGCAGAAACTTGACAAGTACCGCCGCGACCTGGACCATCACATGGGAAACGGAAACCTAAGTTTGCTTTATCAGGAATTAAACGTGAACTACGAGCAAATAAAACACCTTTTAATAAAATTAAAACAGTTACGTGAATTGTAAAAGCATGAATATGGTGAACAAGGAAATCTGATGTACCTAAAGAAATAGGCATCATAGCAACTTTACCACCTACAGCAACAATATCACCACCCCAAGTTAAACTTGTAGCAGCTAAAGCGTTTGGCGCTGTTAACTGTGGAGCTAAGAAGTGTGTGTTTTGAACCCATTGAGCAAATATCGGTTGAAGTTGAATTGCTGTATCTGAGAACATATCTTGAGGACGTCCTAAAGCACTCATTGTATCGTTATGAATATATAAACCAAAACTATGGAAACCTAAGAAAATACATACCCAGTTTAAATGAGAAATAATAGCATCACGGTGACGAATTACACGGTCTAATAAATTATTGTAGTTATTAGTAGGATCATAATCGCGTACCATAAAAATAGCTGCGTGAGCTCCAGCTCCAACAATACAGAAACCACCAATCCACATATGGTGCGTAAATAATGATAATTGAGTACCATAATCAGTAGCTAAATAAGGGTATGGAGGCATTGAGTACATGTGGTGAGAAACAATAATTGAAAGAGAACCAAATAATGCTAAATTAATTGCTAATTGAGCATGCCAAGAAGTTGTTAAAATTTCATATAAACCTACATGACCTTCACCAGTGAATGGACCTTTGTGAGCTTCTAAAATTTCTTTCATACTGTGACCAATACCCCAATTAGTGCGATACATATGACCTGCAACAAGAAAAAGTACAGCAATTGCTAAGTGGTGATGTGCAGTGTCACTTAACCATAAACCACCAGTTACAGGGTTTAAACCGCCTTTAAATGTTAAGAAATCACTATATTCACCCCAATTTAATGTGAAAAATGGAGTTAAACCTTTAGAAAAACTTGGATAAAGATCAGCAATAATGCTTCTATTTAAAAGTAATTCATGAGGTAAAGGAATTTCTTTAGGATCTACACCAGCATCTAATAATTTGTTAATAGGTAATGAAATATGGATTTGGTGACCTGCCCAAGCTAAACTTCCTAAACCTAATAAACCACCTAAGTGGTGGTTTAACATTGATTCCACGTTTTGGAACCATTCTAATTTAGGAGCTGCTTTATGATAGTGGAACCAACCAGCAAAGAACATTGCACCAGCTAAAACTAAACCGCCAATAGCTGTTGTATATAATTGTAGTTCGCTTGTAATACCACTAGCACGCCATAATTGGAAGAAACCTGAAGTAATTTGAATACCTTGGAATCCACCACCAACGTCACCATTTAAAATTTCTTGACCTACGATTGGCCAAACAACTTGAGCACTTGGTTTAATATGTGTTGGATCACTTAACCAAGCTTCGTAATTTGAAAAACGTGCTCCATGGAAATACATAGTTGAGTAAGAACTACAAATAAATATTATTTAACTTCAGACAGCCGAATGTTAAATTATTATAGTATTCTTCTCAAAAAACCGTGCAAGCTATTTACACAGCACACGGCTTCTATTCGTTAATATTATTTGTTTAATCATATTTTTTAACTTTTAAAGTTAATTTTATTTTATCTTTTATTTTATTTTTAACAAATATAAAATTTTGAGCTGTGTTTGATAACTTAATTATAATATATTTATAAAAAATAATAAACTTTTTAAGTTTATAATTTTATAATTTTAAAAATATATAGGGGATAGTTTTTTTTAACTAAATTCTATTTCCTAATTTTTTAGCTGAACTGACTGATAATCCAGTACTTTTAAAGGTTTTGTTAAAAACAGGAGATATTATCCAAGGAATTCCAAAAGTGGAACAATTTTTTGAAGCTAGAACAACAAAAAGAGGTCGTTTATTTCGAGATAGTTTAACAAATTTATTAAAAGGTTTATTTAAACGTTATTGTTCAAAGGGTCAACCATTAGATCAGGCAGTAAGACAAAGTTTTTATAAAATTCAACAAATTATTGTTGATGGGGTTCAACGTGTTTATCGTTCACAAGGTGTAAGCATAGCAGATAAACATCTTGAAGTAATTGTAAAACAAATGACTTCAAAAGTTAGAATTCTTGAAGGTGGTCAAACAGGGTTTTTTCCTGGTGAAATAGTTGATTTAAATTTTGTTGAAGAAGTTAATACTTTATTAATGAGAAAAATCACTTATGAACCTTTAGTTTTAGGAATAACAAAAGCTTCTTTAGAGGTTGATAGTTTTCTTTCAGCAGCAAGTTTTCAACAAACAACAAGAATTTTAAGTAATGCTGCTTTATCTAGAAAAAAAGATTTTTTAAAAGGTTTAAAAGAAAATGTTATTTTAGGTAATTTAATACCTGCTGGAACTGGCTATTTAGTTTATTTAGATTAGGTTTCACATCCCCGACATGTTTCTCCTTGCATCCCCGGCATGTCCCTTCTGTAAAAAGAAAGGAAAAGCAATTAAGGGGGGTACAGTCATCCAGACATCCAGACATCCGACTGTCTGTCAGAATGTCTGTCAGGATGTCTGTCAGGATGTCTGTCAGAATGTCTGTCCGTATATATATATATAAGTATGTAAACTTACATATGATAAGTTTACATACTTATATATATATACAATTTTCATATTAATTACCCACAACAAAAAGCAAAGCCCCGACATCCGGCATGTCCCTTCTGGCATCACCGACTGAGTGTTTTAGCAAAGTGACTGTAAAAGGAACAGGCGGATGAACCGTTGCTAAAACACTCAGCAAGGACTGACAGTCAGCCGCTGACTGGAAAGATACGCCTGACTGAAAGTCCAGTCGGGACATCCGCTGATGGCATTCCAGCTGCTTTTCAGTCAGTCACATCCGGGACATCCGGGACATCCGATAGCCGCAGGTTGTCCCTTAATTAAGGGGGGGACTGACTGAAAAGCAGTCGCAGCCCAGTCCCCTAGGACTGGACTGGCAGTCAGTCACTCTCTTTTGCTTTTGTTGCTAAAAAGATTAAAATATGGTATAATAGTAATTACCATGCCTTAATTTAGAGGTTTGTTTAGTCTAAACGACATATAATACACCCCCCCTTCCGGCATCCCCGGCATGTCCCTTCTGGCATCCCCAACAGGCTTTCGAAACTTCCCGACATCCGCTGTAAAGCAATTAAGGAACTGACTGACTGACTGCCAGTCCAGTCCAGTCGCAAATTTTCCGGTCAATGAACCGCCGCTAGGACACTCAGTCAATCGCTGATGGCATTCCAGCTGCTTTTTATGTTATGGTCCGAAGGAACTGGGACATTATAAACGGAGAAAATACATATTTTTATTAAACTTTATATTATGACAGCAATTCTTGAACGTCGCGAAAGCACTAGCCTTTGGGCTCGTTTCTGTGAGTGGATCACTTCAACTGAAAACCGTATCTACATCGGTTGGTTTGGTGTTATTATGGTTCCAACTCTTTTAACAGCTACTTCAGTTTTCATCATCGCTTTTATCGCTGCACCTCCAGTTGATATCGATGGTATCCGTGAGCCAGTTTCTGGTTCTCTTCTTTACGGTAACAACATCATCACTGGTGCTGTAATCCCAACATCTAACGCTATTGGTCTGCATTAGACCTTACTTCTTTTGACGCATATTTACATATACTGAATTTATGCTGAGAAGTTAAATAAAAGTGCCTCGTAGAATTACCTATTGTGTAATTCAGGTTGATTTCTAAGAAAAAACAACTTGCGGAAACGTGACGAGCAAACTGGGTGAATTGACGGGAAAGCTACCTTGATCAATATAAAATCTTTAGATACAAATATAAATAAAAAATTAAAACAAATATTATGACAACAAAAAAAAATACATATTTTCAAACAGGCGAATTAGAAGAACTTTTAAAAAACCTTCAAAAATTAAAACCAGACACAGAGTATACTAATGAGTACGATTTATTTATTGGGCAATGTAGAGATAAAATTTATCCCGAAGGAACAATAACTGAAAAACATCACATTAATCCAAAACATAACGGTGGTACTGATGAGCCTTCAAATCTTATTGAACTTTCTGTAAAAGATCATATTATAGCTCATTGGTTACGTTGGCAAGTTTTTAATTCAAAAAAAGATGAAATAGCCTATACTTTTCGTGTTTCTACTTCTGAAGAAAGAATGCGTTATGGTAAAAAATTACAAAGCGATCGTTTTAAAGAATGGAAAGAACAAAAAAAAGGTTTTTGGAATCCTGGCTTTCAAAGCGAACAAGGTAAAAAAGGAGGTTCAAAAGGTGGAAGTGCTGGAACAGACGCGCAATTTGAAGCTCGCCAACAAGTAGGTCAGAAATATGGACCAATTGTTGGCAAAGGGAATCAATCGCAAAAATTGAAAGAATTTTTAGCTGAATATTCAATTTGGGAGTTTAATGGCTGCAAAACAGTAGAAGGTAGATATCAATCAAAAGGAAAAAAAGGTCAATCATGTCCTCCTGATACGACTGAAGAAAACTTTAAGGTTCTTGTAGAACCTAAAGAAACTTTTTATTTAATTGCAGAAACTCTTGACTTGTTCGCACCTGGAAGTATTGTATTAAATCAAGTTGCCACTATGTATAAATTAATTGATAAACCAAAACGTATATTTGGATGGAGTTTAGTCAAAACGCTAACCCGCAGCGAAGTCGAAGCGGGAGCTTTAACTGAATTACCTTTTGATTTTTTTACTGAAGATTTTATTCCAGAATAATTTTTAGTAAAAAAGCAAAGAGAGATATTCTTTTTAGATCTATGGTTATTATTTCCATAGATCTAAAATAAAGCTATTCTTCGAAACGTTCAGAGACTAGTGTTTGAGTCCCAACAATAATAACACATGAGCGCCCGGCACCTTATGTATAAAAAACAAGGTGATGATATAGTCCACTCCATTTTGAAAAAAATGGGTACAGTGTTTTACCCAATCTGGGAAGCTGCTAGCTTAGACGAATGGTTATACAATGGTGGTCCTTACCAACTTATCGTATGCCATTTCTTCTTAGGTGTATGTTCATACATGGGTCGCGAATGGGAATTATCTTTCCGTTTAGGTATGCGTCCTTGGATCGCTGTAGCTTACTCAGCACCAGTTGCTGCAGCTACTGCTGTTTTCATCATTTACCCAATCGGTCAAGGTTCATTCTCTGATGGTATGCCTCTTGGTATTTCAGGTACTTTCAACTTCATGATCGTATTCCAAGCTGAACATAACATTCTTATGCACCCATTCCACATGTTAGGTGTTGCTGGTGTTTTTGGTGGTTCATTATTCTCTGCTATGCACGGTTCTTTAGTTACTTCATCTCTAATCCGTGAAACTACAGAAAACGAATCAGCTAACGCAGGTTACAAATTCGGACAAGAAGAAGAAACTTACAACATCGTAGCTGCTCACGGTTACTTTGGTCGTTTAATCTTCCAATACGCTTCTTTCAACAACTCTCGTTCATTACACTTCTTCTTAGCTGCTTGGCCAGTTATTGGTATTTGGTTCACTGCTTTAGGTTTATCAACAATGGCGTTTAACCTTAACGGTTTAAACTTCAACCAATCAATCGTTGACGCTAACGGTCGTGTTATTAACACTTTTGCTGACGTAATCAACCGTGCTAACTTAGGTATGGAAGTTATGCACGAACGTAACGCACACAACTTCCCTCTTGATTTAGCTTCAGTTGAAGCTCCTTCAGTTAATGCTTAATTTTGAGCGGAAAATTAGTTTCAGCTGATTCTCAACAGTCAACTGATTCTAATTGACTGATTGGTCTGCCAGTCAGTCAAAATTTTTTAATATCCTTTCTTGTTAAATTCAAGAAAGGATGTTTAATACATAATTCTTAGGGGACTCGCTGATGGCATTCCAGCTGCTTTTTATGTTATGGCCTGCAGCTTTTGTTTTCTTTTCTCATAATTTCTTTGATGTTCCTTTTGGAAGTTGCGGCTGACCCGTTCGAGTCCCGGCGAACATGATGTAGATTGTAGAATGGAAAATTTAACTAATGATCCTCTTTATCATGAAGAGAGAGATTTGGAAAATAAGGGGATTGAAAAAGGAACGCCGTTGACTGGACTGGCAGTCAGTCCAAGGGGTTGAAAAAGGAACGCCGGCTGGGTTGTCCCAGGCACGCAGTCCGAAATGCCCTGTTCTGACTTATGTTATAGCGGAGTTTAACCACGATGATGACGCCCACAATGTATCTCTGATAAGCAAGCCTTTCCCGTTTTTAATTCAAAATGACACTTTCAACGACGGACTGCCAGTCCAGCGCATCATTGACGGACTGCCAGTCCAGCTGAATGTTGATCGTCACGCGGATGTCGGGATGTCGGGATGTCGGGATGTCGGGATGTCGGGATGTCGGGATGTCGGGATGTCGGGATGTCGGGATGTCGGGATGTCGGGATGTCGGGATGTCGGGATGTCCTGATGTCGGATGCCAAAATTGAGAGGGGATGTCGGTGAAAAAAACTCCTCCCATAAGTTTGATAAAGTTAATTAATAAGAGAAGGCAAGAGGTTGTATTGGCGGGGACATATTTAAAATCCCACCAGCCCCTTTGGGGTCAGAGGATTTCCCTTTCGACTGACAGTCGACTGGCAGTCCAGCCCCTTGTTCGTAGATGACTCCCTTATCGGATGACCGGACGACTATCCTAAACTTACCCTTTCTTAAATGACAGGACAAGTTATCTACATAATATAAATATATATACAAAAAATAAAACAAAAAATATGAGTCTAAACCACTTCCTTCCCCAATTAGGGGAGTTTCTACGCCTATCACTGAAAGTGTTCCAGAAAGACCCTGTTCTAGTTAGCTTCTTCAATTCTCTAGTTGTTGAGTTGTGGGCTATTAGAGCAGATGTAGATGTCAAAGCAGCTGGATGTCCTGCCGGACAAAAGGGATGTTAGGGCCTTCTTTTCGAATGTTTCCTCTAATGCTAAGTAAAGGGGATGTCGGGATGTCAGCAATTATGGAGAGAAAAGGGAAATCTTATCCCTGGGCTGTCTGGGCTGGCTTTCAAAATTAAGTTTTTTGAAGGAACTCAGCGAAAGACATACATTCATAGATTTATACATCCTTCTCGAAGGGGAATATAAAGAAGTCCGTTTCTTCTTACGCCCTGACAGATCATCCAGTAACTTCCTCCTATCAGAAGAGGAACCACCGAAGGTGGATGCCCCCCCCGTCTCATATTGAGTAATGTGCTTTTGAAAGAAGAAAAGGATTTGTTAGATTCCTTCTTTGTTACTCAATTAGAAAAAGATATTAGATGCCCTGACATAACATTATCCCTTTTCGAATTAGTACATGACCCAGAATCAAGTAAAGTAACTCAAATAGATCCCCGGATGCCTGAACAAGGATTTAACGGAGTCAAATCTTTTTTCAGCTGCACTTTCTGGGTCATCACCAGAGCCTTTCCTCTTTCAAAATTCCCCCTAAAAAGGGGGGGATCTTTTACCATTCGGCCCTAAAGGCCAATACTTGACATTGGTTTTTCTTGAAAATCAGTCAGCTGGACTGGCAGTCCGTCAATGGACCTGTCGAAATACCTGGAATTCCCTTCGCGAGTAATGTCATACAAATTATGAACGTCTCTGCGGAAACAACGAACTTCTCTTTCAAAAAAATCTTCACGGACGGACAATAAGAGAGAAGGGGGTACTTAACTGTTAAATCCAGTTTCGTATCCTTCAACATAAGAATTTCTCTATAATATTATTAAAAGATTCTTCATTTAATAAAAAATATTAAATCTATGAGATCATCACTTTTTTGAATTTAATATTTCTTCTTAAATTTTTAGAATGACCTGCTTTTCGGATGTCCTGATGACCCTCTGCTTCGCTTTTTCAGACCCTTCCGAATTTTCACGCCAACATCAGGACATCCGGACATCCGGACATCCGGACATCCGGACATCCGGACATCCGGACATCCGGACATCCCCTTACCAATTTTGAGACACTCGAATTTAATTCTCAAAATCCATCCCCCCTGAAATCAGAAATATTATAAAAGAAATACCTTATACGGATATGTCACCCGTTAATTCTGCCTTATTTTCGTTTAAACCTATTATAGGTGACATTAAAGTATCGAGACTAAATCAAGAAAAAAGAATAGTTGCAACTATTAATAAGGGTTCGAGATTTAACAGTTATAAATATTCGATTTTGCCTTAATGTCGGACTGACTGAAGTGAAAAGGAACGCCTAGCGGATGTCGGATGTCCTGATGCCGGCGGGTCATCAGGACATCCGCCTGGCTGTTTCAGCGGATGTCCCGGCTATGTCGGGACGCTTCAGACTGAGGCTGTCATTCCCCTAGGCTGGAAGGGACTGCGTGCCTGGGACAACCCAGTCGGCTGAGTGTTTTAGCAGCTGGAATGCCATCAGCGCCTGTTCCTTTTCACGCGGATGTCGGAATGTCCTTGACTGAAAAGCAGCTGGAATGCCATCAGCGACTATTCCTTTTTGCTGGGGCCTGTCACAAGCAGCTGGATGTCCTGCCGTCAAATAGGTACGACTCTGATAATTAAAAGTACCGTCGGGGCTTTCCATATAAAATATAAATAAAGCAAGAGGGTGGTAAAACAGATCAATTAAATTGGTAGGCAAAGGGTGCGCAGTCAGTCAGTCCGCTTGGGATGTGTGAATGTCAATAGGGCTTTTGCTGGGGACCCAGACAGTCAGTCCAAAAAAGAAGAGATTAGATATTATATCTATACTTTTGATTTTAACAAAAGTATAAAAAATTAGGCAGTCCAGCTACATTAATACTGACGCACTAATGTAATAATTTAAAGAGTCCCTGGCACTAGGACTTAGTTTCCGGACAGACTTCCGTCGAGTTATTAAGTCCTCTCAGCTTTTTCACCGCCAAGTTCGGGATGGATTGGCGTGGGTCCAACTGAGCCTGGAGCACCAAAGTATAAGAACGGGCTTGTTCCCCCCTTAAATAAATAGGGGGGGATATAAGCAAACATGACAAGACATGCGACTGTCAGTCAGGACAGTCCGTTCTATAAATTTTTAATTGTTTTTTTTTGTGGCGTTCCTTTTTCAGCCCCCAACCCTTAATTAAGGGTTGGGGGCTGAAAAAGGAACGCCGATTGTAGGTCAAAATCAATCGGTCTTTAGTACATCTCGGCTGAAATCATTACTGATCTTATACCTAATGCCTATCGAACAGCTAGTCTTGCTGCGACCTAATGGAGAGTACTCATCTTGAGGTGGGTTTCCTACTTAGATGCTTTCAGCAGTTATCCCTATGAGCATGGCTACCCGGCGTTTACCTTTGGAAAGATAACCGGTACACTATTGGCTCATCCTTCGCAATCCTCTCGTACTAACGAAAGCTCCTCTCAATACTCTAGCGCTCACACCGGATATGGACCAAACTGTCTCACGACGTTTTGAACCCAGCTCACGTACCACTTTAATAGGCGAACAGCCTAACCCTTGGAACGTACTGCCGCTCCAGGATGTGACAAGCCGACATCGAGGTGCCAAACCTTCCCGTCGATGTGGACTCTTGGGGAAGATCAGCCTGTTATCCCTAGAGTAACTTTTATCCGTTGAGCGACGGCCCTTCCACGCGGCACCGTCGGATCACTAAGGCCGGCTTTCGCCCCTGCTCGACTTGTTGGTCTTACAGTCAAGCTCCCTTTTGCCTTTGCACTCAATGTCTGATTTCCGTCCAGACTGAGGGAACCTTTGCACGCCTCAGTTACGCTTTATGAGGCATCCGCCCCAGATAAACTGCCCACCTGAAACTGTCAAGTGTCTTGATTCAAAGATCACCATTAGGATTCTAGCTCTTCCAGAGTGGTCTCTCAATGATGGCTCAAATTCCCCCGGAAGGGAACCTTCATAGCCTCCCACCTAGGCTGCGCAAGAAAAGCCCGAACCCAATTCCAGGATACAGTCAAGCTTCATAGGGTCTTTCTGTCCAGGTGCAAGTAGTCCGCATCTTCACGGACAAGTCTATTTCACCGAGCCTCTCTCCGAGACAGCGCCCACATCATTACGCCTTTCGTGCAGGACGGAACTTACCCGTCAATGAATTTCGCTACCTTAGGACCGTTATAGTTACGGCCGCCGTTCACCGGGGCTTCAGTCGTCAGCTTCTTAATTACTTAATAACCAACTTCTTTAACCTTCCGGCACTGGGCAGGCGTCAGCCCCCATATATCGTCTTACGACTTTGCGGAGACCTGTGTTTTTGATAAACAGTTGCATGGGCCTGGTCACTGCGACCCTGTTTTTTTTATTAATATTAAAAGAGGGTGCCCCTTCTTCCGAAGTTACGGGGCCAGTTTGCCGAGTTCCTTAGAGAGAGTTCTCTCGCGCCCCTTAGTATTCTCTACCAACCTACCTGTGTCGGTTTCAGGTACAGGTGATTTTATTGTTATGGTGTTCAAGCTTTTCTAGGAAGTATGACATCACTGACTACACTACACAAGTATAGCATAGGGATCACATTTTAGTTCAAGCATAGTTTTTATTCTAGCTATCAACACCTTAATGCTTCCACTGAAATCCAGAAGCAGTTTCAGTTTAGTCTCCTTCGTCCCTTGGGTCCCAATAAAACCAGTACAGGAATATTAACCTGTTTTCCATCGACGACTTAGATAAATCTAACTAGCCTTAGGTCCTGACTAACCCCCCATGGACGAGCCTAGTGGAGGAACCCTTAGGTTTTCGGGGCATTGGATTCTCACCAATGTTTTCGTTACTCAAGCCAACATTCTCACTTCTGTTTCGTCCATCCTCACTTACGTGAAAACTTCACCCGATAACAGAACGCTCCCCTACCTATTTGATAATACAAGATATGCGTTTTTACACACAGATGATGTTTGTCAAATATCACAGCTTCGGCAGATCACTTAGTCCCGGCCATTGTCGGCGCAATATCGCTTTACCAGTGAGCTATTACGCACTCTTTCAAGGGTGGCTGCTTCTAAGCAAACCTCCTGGTTGTTTCAGCAACATCACATCCTTTTCCACTTAGTGATCATTTAGGGGCCTTAGCTGGTGATCTGGGCTGTTTCCCTCTTGATTGATTAGCTTATCCCAACCAATCTCACTGGTTGACTGAAGGCATTATCTAGTATTCTGAGTTTGCCACGACTTGGTACCGCTTTCGCAGCCCGCATCGAAACAGTAGCTTTACCTCTAGATAGCTCATAGTCACCGCTGCGCCTCAACGCATTTCGGGGAGATCCAGCTAGCTCCGAGTTCGATTGGAATTTCTCCCCTAATCACAACTCATCCCCCGATTTTTCAACATCGGTGGGTTCGGACCTCCACAAGGTGTTACCCAAGCTTCATCCTGGTCATGATTAGATCACCCGGGTTCGGGTCCATAGAAAGTGACTTTACTTGCCCTATTAAGACTCGCTTTCGCTAAGGCTCCGGATTTAACTCCTTAACCTTGCCACTCCCTATAAGTCGCTGGCTCATTCTTCAACAGGCACGCGGTCAGGTTTTAGACCCTCCCACTGCTTGTCAGCTTACGGTTTCATGTTCTATTTCACTCCCCTACAGGGGTTCTTATCACCATTCCCTCGCGGTACTTTGCACTATCGGTCACCCAGGAGTATTTAGCCTTACGAGGTGGTCCTCGCTGATTCACACGGGATTCCACGTGTCCCATGCTACTCGGGATATGACTTTTTCAATTTTTAAAGATATTTATAACTACGGGACTTTCACCTTCTATGGTGCAGGATTCAGCTGCTTCGTCTTACACTCTTAAAAAAATTATCTTCTGCTGACTCATTTTTTTTTATAAAAAAGTAAGTCAGCAAAAAAAGGTCTTCCCACTACCCCTTTTTACAGGTTTAGGCTGATCCCGTTTCGCTCGCCGCTACTACGGGAATCGCGTTTGCTTTATATTCCTCCAGCTACTAAGATGTTTCAATTCACTGGGTTGTCTCTGTCCTATTTATGAATTCATAGGAAGTTCTAGAGGTTGCCCTATTCGGGGATCTTCGGATCAAAGCTCGTTACCAGCTCCCCGAAGCGTATCGCCGGTATCTGCGCCCTTCATCGTCTCTGGGTGCCTAGGTCTCCGCCGTAAGCCTTAATTCATTTGACCTTTTAATAATTTATTAAAACTTTTTTTTATCCATATATGTTAACTTACAGACAGTCCTTGAATTTGCTTTTAAGACAAATATTCAGCAGACCGACTAATAATGTAGCCCCTACTATCAGGGCATAACAATATGGTGGATGCGACAGGTTTCGAACCCGCGGCCCATGCCTTGCAAAGGCATTGCTCTACCAACTGAGCTACGCACCCATATTAACTTTACTTATTGAAACGCCTTTCCTTTCCATGCGGCTGTTTTAGCGCAGTCAGTCAGTCTGGGTGGGCTATGGAAGATTTGAACCTCCGACCTCACCCTTATCAGGGGTGCGCTCTAACCAACTGAGCTAATAGCCCTTTCCGACAGTC